>ULNE01007165.1_pt1 | contig 15471 bp, 15 predicted proteins | sample 1951831 | NCBI WGS metagenome assembly ULNE01 (sample SAMEA4835568, study PRJEB28245) | human gut metagenome | biome: gut microbiome; material: fecal sample | place: Denmark | collected 2008 | reverse complement strand
CGGTAGCAAGCGCCACGATATTGCGGAAGCGAGCCGTTCGTTGATTGTTCAGGCATACGGCGAGTTCCAAACCAAGACCTATGAGGGTATCGAGTCGGATGGCAAACCCATTGTTTGCAAGAGTAAAATTGTCGATGGTATTTCTCTTGGCTATAGCAAAGTTGTTGTAGAAAGCCCTGTTCGCAACGAGGATGGAAGCCTTGCTTTGAAGCGTGGCAAAAAGGTGGCTGATCCTTCCAAACGCGACACTGAAAATATTCCTCTGACCGAGAAAATTGAGGATTATATTGCACGCGAGGTCTTGCCGTATAATCCCGATGCATGGGTGGATGAATCCAAGACCAAGGTAGGCTACGAAATTCCTTTCACTCGTACATTTTATGAATACACAGAAATTGAAGAAAGCGATGTGATTGCAGCTCGTATTGCAGAGCGTGAGCAAAGCTTGATGGCAAAGTTACGAGAGTTGTTTGATGAGGGGAAATACAATGAAACGATATGAAACCTATAAGGAAACTGGCATAGGACAAATCGGAGAAATCCCCGCTTGTTGGGAGATAACTCGAATTGGAAATCTATTTGATGAAATTTCTGAAAGATATGATGCACAGTGTGATGTTGATGCTCCGCTACTTTCAGTTTCGGAATATTATGGTGTAGCCAAACGTTCCGAAAAAATCGCAGAAGATTCTATACTTGTTAGAGCGGAAACACTCGATGGCTATAAAAAATGTCAAAAGAATGATATCGTATCAAATATTATGCTCACTTGGAAGGGGGCATTAGGATGTAGTCCTTTAGATGGAATCGTAAGTCCTGCATACTGTGTATATCGCCCGAGAAAAAATATTGATTCTCGTTACTTCCATTATTTGTTTAGAACAAAAGCCTATACAGATTTATTTCACGTACATTCTACAGGGCTTATAGACTCTCGCTTAAGACTATATACCCCAAAATTCTTTTCACTATATGCAATTTTGCCTACGAAAGAGGAACAAACCAAAATTGCATCTTATCTCGACCAAATATGTGATAAAATAGATGCTTTGATTTTAGAAGCCAAAGCGAGCATTGAAGAATACAAAGCATGGAAAGCATCCATTATCTACGAAGCGGTTACCAAAGGACTTGATCCAAATGTTGAAATGAAGGATTCGGGAGTTGAGTGGATTGGGAAAATTCCAGTTGGATGGAATGTTCAAAAGCTAAAGACTCTTGTAGAAGAACCGTTACAGTATGGTGCAAATGAAGCAGGTATTGAATACGACGAATCTCTTCCAAGATATATACGAATTACTGATGTAACAGCTAACGGCGAGTTAAAAGAAGAAGGTAAACTATCTCTTTCGAAAGATATAGCTGCCGACTATATTCTAAATGATGGCGATATTTTATTGGCCAGAAGTGGAGGTACGGTTGGGAAGGCTTTTTACTATAAAGCTGAATATGGACGTGCCGCTTTTGCAGGTTATATGATCAGGGCAAAAATCAATCGAAAGAAAATTGATCCTAAGCTTGTTTATTTTTCAACTCTTTCTGCCAATTATGATGACTGGAAAGCTACGTCGATGACACAAGCAACAATACAAAATATTGGTGCAAACAAGTATAATGAGTTTTATATTGTTGTTCCTCCGATTGAGAAACAAGCAGAACTGGTTTCTTACTTGGAAGAAAAAGTAGTACAGATTGATAATTTGATTGTAGAAAAAGAGTCTTTGATTAACGATCTTGAGTCATATAAAAAGTCTCTCATTTTTGAAGTTGTAACCGGAAAAAGAAAGGTGGTATAATCTATGGCAGACAATGAAAAACAATTTGAAGCCGATATAGAATCCTATTTGACTTCTGTAGAAGGTGGATGGGAAAAGGCTACCGATGCAGGATATCGATTCGGTTTCCAATACGATGACGATGTTCTCGCAGAAAACTATGCCCTTGATATTGAATTGCTTTGCGATTTTGTAAAGAGAACGCAGCCTGTTGCATGGGCGTTGTTTGAAAAGCGTTGCAAGAGCGATCCCGTTAGAAAATTCTATAAGGCATTCCAAAATGCTGTTGATATGGAGGGCTTGGTAAACGTTCTTCGCCACGGTTTTAAACATCGCGGTCAGGAATTTAAGGTTGTTTACTTCAAGCCCGAAACTGGGCTGAATAAGCTCTCTTTGGCTAACTATGAGCAGAACGTATGTCAATGCATTCGTCAATGGCATTATAGCCCTCGAAACAACAATAGCGTGGATATGATGTTGGCGGTTAATGGTATCCCTCTCGTTGCTATTGAACTAAAGGATCAGTTGAAAGGTCAAACCATTGAAAATGCAATTGCACAATGGATGACCGACAGAGATCCGCACGAAGAAGCATTCCAGTTCAACCGCAGAATTCTAACTTACTTTGCTGTAGATCTTTACAAGGTGGCCATGAGCACTCGTCTGCTTGGCTCTAAGACTATCTTTCTGCCGTTTAACCAAGGCAGTAACGGTCCTGGCGTTGACGGAGGCGCAGGAAATCCGCAAAACCCCAACGGTGGATATGTAACCGCATATCTGTGGGAGAATGTGCTTCAAAAAGACAAATTCCTTGATATCCTTCAAAAGTTTATCAGCTATCAGAAGGAAACAAAAAGAATAATTCTGCCCGATGGAAAGATCAGGACCGATGTTACAGAAAAGATTATATTTCCCCGCTATCATCAGTTGGATGTTGTGCGTAAGTTGGTGGCTCATACAAAGGAAAACGGTCCCGGACACAACTATTTAATTCAACATAGCGCAGGTTCGGGCAAATCCAACAGTATCGCTTGGACGGCTTACCGTCTTGCAAGCTTGCACGACGCAGAAAATCGGGCAATTTTCAATTCTGTTATTATTGTAACAGACCGCAAGATTCTGGACAGTCAGTTGCAGGAGACCATCAACGGTTTCGACCATACTTTGGGAAGCGTTGTTCTCATTGACGAGAAGAAGAGTTCCAAGGATCTTTTGAAAGCTGTTCAGGACGGGAAACGCATTATCGTTACCACACTTCAGAAGTTCCCGGTCATTTACGATTTAGTTGGAGATAACGCCGGCAAATCCTTTGCTGTTATCGTGGATGAAGCACACAGTAGCCAGACCGGTGAGAGTGCAATGAAGCTGAAGATGGCATTGGCTGATACGACCGAAGCGTTGGCAGAATATGCAGAGCTTGAAGGTAAGGCAGAAAGCGAGCTCGATTCCGAGAATGACAAGTTCCTCCAAGAGCTTATTGCCGCAGGCAAGCATAAGAATTTGAGTTTCTATGCCTTTACTGCAACGCCCAAGGATAAGACTCTCGAAATCTTTGGTGAAGAATGGCCCGATGGCTCCTTCCATCCCTTCCATGTGTACAGCATGCGCCAGGCTATCGAGGAAGGCTTTATTATGGACGTGTTGGCAAATTACACGACCTATAAGACCTGCTACAAGGTAGCAAAAAACACGCCCGATAACCCCGAGGTGCCTGCATCCAAAGCAATGAAGCTCATCCGCCGTTATACCGAATTGCATCCGTATAATATTGCGCAAAAGGCTGCTCTTATCGTAGAAACCTTCCGCGAAGTTACGCAGAAAGCAATTGGCGGCAAGGGTAAAATGATGGTTGTTACCTCCTCGCGCTTGGCAGCCGTTCGCTATTTCCACGAGGTAGACAAGTACATCAAAAATGAGGGATATGACAATCTTCAAGTTATGATTGCTTTTTCGGGAACGGTAACCGATCCCGATGTTCCCAACTCGGAATACTCCGAAAACACGATGAACTTTGACGAAGATGGAAACCGTGTAACGGAGAGCCAAACAAAGTCTGTATTCCACGATCAGGGCGATATTCTCATCGTTGCAGAAAAGTATCAGACCGGATTTGACGAGCCGTTGCTTCATACCATGATAATCGACAAGAAGCTTCGTGACGTTAAGGCTGTTCAGACCATAAGCCGTTTGAACCGTATCTGTCCCGGAAAGCTTGATACCTACGTGCTTGACTTTGTTAATACGGCAGAAGATATCCAAGAGGCTTTCCAAGCTTTCTATACTGAAACAAGCCTTGAATCTGAAATCAACGTGGATTTGATCTATTCTGCGCAGAAGAAGCTTCGTGAGTACAAAGTTTATTCTGATGAGGATATTGAAACAGTTATATCCATCTATCTCGATCCTAACAACAATAAGAAAAACAATTCTCTTCAGGGTAAGATCACAAACGCATTACTTCCTATTGCGGATCGTTATAATAACAACTTGGATCAGCAACAGCGTTATGAGTTCCGCAGACAAGTGCGTAGCTTTGTGAAGTGGTATAATTACATTACTCAGATTGTCCGTATGTTTGATAAGGACTTGCACAAGGAATATGTGTTCTGCAGTTACCTTGCGCATCTTCTTCCCGGAGATGAGGTTGATGTTTGGGACTTGGGCAACAAGGTTACCCTTGAATATTACAAGCTCGAAGAAACCTTCACGGGGTCGATTGCTCTTGACAAGGATGTTGCTGGTCAATATGAGCCTGCAACCATGAAAAAAGGTTCTGCTCAACAGGGCAAAAAAAGTCCTCTTGAAGAAGTTATTGAAAAGTTCAATGACCATTACGCAGGAGAGATTACCGAAGGTGATAAGATACTTATCGGTATTCTTATGGAGAAGATGTCTACCGACGAAGTTCTGCGCAAATCTGCGCAACAGGACGGCGAACAGATCTTCGTTAACAGTGTATTCTCTAAAGCATATGACAGAACAACTATGGATTCGTTCAAGGAAAGCCGCGAGGTCTTTGCGGCTCTCTTTAATGATCCTAAGAAGTATGTTGCTTTGAAGAATGCTCTTGCGGAGATTATGTATCACATGTTTAAACAGGAGTAATTACATGGAAGGTATTGAAAACGAAATAATAATTGCGATTATAAGCGCAATATTTGGTGGCGTAATAACATATATTACTTCTCTTATATTGGAAAAACGCAAAGAAAAACGAGAAGACAGAATAGAGGCACATAAGGAACGAAAGCTGGTTTTTGAAAATCGTCCCGAATTAGAAATAGTCGATTATAAAGACTATATTAAACGAACAGGATATGGCACGAAACAAAAATGCGATGTCAACGTTATTGTTGCCCGTATTGAAAATGTGATTATTTCAGGCGAAAAGAAGTATAAGCGAGTAGAAGCGCAATACCGTGTTGAAGATTTTAACCCGGACGACTGGTGCTGTGTTATCTACACCTTCAAGAATGTTGGCAAAACAGATATTTCTGCCATGGATATCATTTGTAATTATAAAAAAGATACTTGTATTTTTGACTGTGATAGTTCGGCAAGTTTGGCGGCAAATAATTTGCTTAACTATTCCGTTTGTCTTGATAAAAAAGTAAGAGTGGGCGAAGTAGTTACGGTAAAATTCTGTTATCACAAGGATAGAATCGTAAGTGGTATGTTGTCTGCCATTATGTCCATCGGATTAGAGGATTGTAACGGAAGACACTGGATGCAACCTCTCTTTGCACCTACAGAGAAAATATATGACAGCCGAATGGTGTCTTATAAAGATTACATTTCTGAAGTTCGCGTAGATGCAGCAATAGAATGCTTTAAAAATCCTATGTTGTGGTAATCAGAGGTGTTGGCCATGCAAAAAATCATCAAAAACGCCATTCAGTGCAAACTCTGTGGCGATATCATTGAATCTACATACCGCCATGAGTACATTCAATGCAAATGTGGTGCATGTGCCGTGGATGGCGGTCATGACTATCTGCGCAGAAGCTACAGGGCCGAAGATTGCTACATCGATCTGTCTGAAACCATTGAGGTATCGGCAGAAGAAAAGAGATAGGAACAGGAGGTCAGCCGATGACAAAACAAGATTTCCTTTCCTACTGCCTCACTACATACAACATATCGCCGGACTATCCGTTTGACGAGGATTTTGAAACGGCGGTGCTCCGGCACGCGGATAATCGCAAGTGGTATGCGCTCGTGATGCGGGTGTCACGTCGCAAGTTTGGATTGGACAGTGACGAGGTGATCGACGTGGTCAACCTCAAACTGCCCACAGAGATGTTCGGCTCATTTGGTGCAGCCGATGGCGTCTACCCGGCGTACCACATGAACAAGCTCCATTGGATCTCGGTGCTTCTGCCCGACGCGCCCGAGAATGTGGTGCGGTTCCTTGTGAATGTGAGCTTTGAGGCAACGAAGAACAAGAGAAAACGTCAAAAGAACATTTGAACAGTAAAGGGATGGATCGCGCCATCCCTTTTTGTAATATTTTATGCTTCTAAACTATCCTTATCAAGCAAAAATTCCTTTACGCCAATCATAACATATCCTTTTTCATCACGGCGGGGTTTCATACTCTTTTCAACAACGACGATCTTTTTGAAAGAATCCATGGTCTTATCAAAAGATGCGGTTTCTTGTTCATACTTGGCCTGATCGGGAATCGCATACGCGGACTGAATATAGTATTTTTTGCTGCCGAGAGTAGCAATGAAGTCAATCTCGAGTTGGGTGCGGGTTTCTTTTCCGTCTGCGTCTCTTTCGCGTGACTCTACCATACCCACATCCACTTGGTAGCCTCTGTAACGAAGCTCATTATAAATAATATTCTCCATAATGTGAGTGCCTTCAATCTGGCGGAAATTCAAACGAGCGTTGCGAAGACCGATATCCTCAAAGTAAATTTTATAAGGAGTGCCTATATATTTTTTGCCTTTGACATTATATCGCTTCACACGGGTGAGCATAAAGGCATCTTCCATATGGGAGATATAACGATCTACGGTAGCATCGCAGATTCTGTTGCCGCCGTGAACACTATTCATAGTGTTCGCAATGTTTCGAGGATTGGTAAGAGCCGAGATATTGGATGCAACAACATCAAGAACTTCTCCAATGGTTACTTCATCCTGCAATCCGTAACGATTTTTTATGTCGCGCAAGTAAAGATTTTGCATCTGAGAAATAAGGTAATTGGACTTCTGTTCTTCGGTTGCCATAAGTGCTACAGCCGGTAAGCCGCCATAGATAGAATAATCGTCAAAGGCCTCGCTTTTATCGCCGCCTTTGAACGCATAATACTCCGAGAAGGATAGAGGGAGTACGTGAACCTCATCGCCTCTGCCTTCAAATTCGGTCAGAATATCCTTTGATAAGAATTTGGAATTGCTTCCGGTTACATATACGTCAAGATTGCTTTTGCGAAGAAATCCGTTCATAACCGATTCAAACGCTCCGAGCTTTTGTACCTCGTCAAGCAGAATATAGTGCATCTCTTTGCCTGCAATTTGAGGTTGCAACCAATTCAAAAACTTAGAGGGATCGACTTTTCTGTCCTCACGTTCATTATCGAGAACGATAGGATCTTCTCCGATTTTCAATAAATCGTCAGCCGAGTCGAACGCAAATTTAATAATATGATCCTCTGCTATGTTTTCTGCAATTAAGTGATTATAAAACAAAGTGTTGAGCAAATATGATTTTCCGCTTCTGCGAATACCGGTAATAACCTTTATGAAGCCGTTGTGCTTTCTGACAATAAGTCTATTTAGATAAACGTCTCTTTTAATCTCCATAATAACACCCCTCTAATATTTTTGCCGCAATCGTCACTTTTATTAGATACATTATACACCGTGTTTTTGAAAATTGCAATAGGTTCATCTAATATTTTTGCCTCAAACGGCGGTTTTATTATATCAACTGAAATAACGATATAAACAACGATTATAGGGTGGGGGTTTTCCCCCACCCTACTTTTTAAACGAATCTAACATCTCTATGCGATCTGGATCAAATCATCCCAGACCACTTTTTTGTGTTTTGGTTGTGGTCCCAAGGTCCACGACCACATTAAAAGTCGAAGCATTATGGGCGCTTAAAAAAAATTTGCGAAAAATATGGAACATTTTGTTCCAGCCCTATTGACAAGAGGAAAATCCTGTGTTATAATGTTGAATGGAACAATTTGTTCCAAGGAGAAACGATGAGTAGAACTACCGATTCGAAAAAGCAGATCATCCTGGATTACATCAACGAATACTACGGAAGCTACGGTGAAACGCCCACGGTGCGTGACATCGCGGCAGGAACAGGCATTGCCGTTACGAGCGTTCACCGTTATCTTTCTGCTATGAAAGAGGACGGCGAGCTGGAATACAACGGTCGCCGTTCCGTCAGCACCCGCCGCATGGAGATGGAGCAGGTCGCTCACGCCATGCCCGTGCTTGGCTACGTAGCCTGCGGAGAAGGTCAGGAAGAAACCGAGCAGGTCATCGAATATATTCGTATGCCTGAATCACTGGTTGGCAAGGGCGAATTCTTTGCGCTGATCGCAAAGGGCGAGTCGATGATCGACGCAGGGATTCATCCCGGCGATTACGTGATGATCCGCAAGCAGAACACCGCAGATATCGGTGACATTGTCGTTGCAATTGATGGGGGACTCAACAACCTGAAAGTCCTCGGTTTCAACAATGCCAAGGGCAGATATTTCCTTCGCTCCTGCAACGAGGACAAAAAACGTTACGGTGACATCTATCCCGAAGAACTTCAGATTCAGGGCGTTGCCGTTTGCGTTGCACACAGGCTCAAAAAAACGCTGTAACCTTACTTTTCACATAACAGCATCCTTGCCCATTCACAATTGAATATTTCTTTATCTATCGCGTAAAAAACACGATCCATCCTCCCGACCTCTTAACCGGGAATCAAGGGTAGGTATCTGTTGCGTTAGAGTGTACATAGGAAAACCATAAGTTTTGGCTTATGTTTTTTCGTTATGCTCTGCAACAGATGCCTGCCCTTTTTGTTTTTGCAAAAAAGACGGCAGAAGAAAAAGAGCCACATATCGGGAAACGAGGTGACGGTCTCATTTCTCAAACAAAAATTTATTCACGAAAGGAGATTACGAATGCAAAGTAATCCACACAAGCTCACCGTGATAGACGGTGAAACACTCATGGACAAAAGACTTCCGCCTACGAAGTTTTGCGTTGACACGCTACTGCCTCAAGGGCTCTGCATCCTTGGCGGTTCACCCAAGGTAGGCAAATCGTGGCTGGTGCTTGACCTATGCGTCCACGTCGCCCAAGGAACGCCCTTGTGGGGGCTTGACGTGACCGAGGGGAGACGTGCTCTACCTCTGCCTGGAAGACAGCGAGAGGCGGATCCAGGAGTGCCTGAACACCATCACGGACAACGTTCCCGACGGGATGTATTTCGCTACGGGATGCACCTCAATTGAGAGCGGAGTCTGCGACTTTATCCGTCAGTTCAAAGGGCAACACCCGGCAATCACTCTGATTGCCATCGACACCTTCCAGCTTATCCGCACGCCCACGCCCGATGTCTCCTACGGCGGTGACTACGCCGAGCTTCGTATCCTCAAGGAGCTTGCCGACGAGCTTGGAATCTGCCTTCTGCTCGTCCACCATCTGCGGAAGATGAATGACCGCGATCACGTCAACAAGCTTTCGGGTAGTACAGGTATCTCGGGTGCGGTCGATGCCATTTTCGTTCTGGACAAGAACGAGAGAATAGAACGGCTTGCCACGTTCTACGCCTCGGGGCGTGACATCCGTGACCGAAAGATCCAGCTGGAGCATGACACGGACACCTGCGTTTGGACACTCATTGCCGACAGCCTGACCATGCCCGAAACCATGCTTCCCGATGAAATGGCATATGTGTTCGGCTTCGTTTGGAGATCAAAAAACCATGAATTCGTCGGCACGAATACCGAACTGGCTCAGCACGTATCCAGTGCGTTAGGGAAAGAGGTCAATCCCAAGGGACTCAAGCAAATGATGAACCGCTACCGTTATCAGCTGGAAGACCTCGGTGTCTTTTTTGAGAGCAAACGGAGCAACGGACAGAAGTACGTTGTGGTCAAATACCGTCCTCCCTCTGACGGTGACTCAAGTGCCTCAAGTGACTCTGTTTCTTCTGCTCTCACAGATTCCGTCCCTTCCGTCCCTTGCGTTCCTGCGGGGGATGTCGGATGATGCGTTTATCGCCAGTTTCGCCTTTGTATTACGACCGCCGAAACGGCGGCCGCAAAGGCGTCGGGCTATGCCCATACCCCTATCAATTATTTATGGAAAGGACTTTTGAATGGAAAAAGAAAACAAAAACTGTATTATTTCTTTTCGCGTGACTGCTGAAGAAAAGAAGTGGATCGAGGATCATTCCTACGGTAATTATCGTCTGATCAGCGATTTTGTCCGCGACTGTGTCTTCAAAAAAGACATCGTTATTATCAATGGCCTCGACGAATTCTCTGCGCAGCTTCGTCGCATCGGTAACAATGTCAACCAGCTCACACGAGCTGTCAACGCGGGATATGCATCCCAGATCAACCTTACCGAGACGAGAAAGGAGCTTGAAAAAATATGGCAATCGTTAAATTCGTTGCTTCGGGTTGCCCAATGAATAACATTTTTCCCTACGTGATGAACCGGGAAAAGACCGATGAAAATCTCATTTCGGGCATCAACTGCTCCCCCGATACGGTGCTTCAGGAATTCACGTTTGTGAAAAAACAATTCAAAAAAGAGGACGGCAGGACCTACGTTCACATCGTACAAGCCTTCAGTCCCGACGATGATCTCACCCCTGAGCTGGCTCACGAGATCGGTCTGCGCTTCGCTGATTACTTCGGTGGTTTCCAAGCACTCGTCGCCACCCACAGAAACACCGACCACATCCACAATCATATCATTCTCAACTCGGTGAACATGGAAACCGGAAAGAAATTTCATCAGAGTGACGCCGAGATGCGGCAGGTCAAGGAGTATTCCAACAGGCTCTGCCGGAGGTACGGTCTCTCGGAAACCGAAACCAAATCTTCCTTCGGGGCTATGCCGAAGTGGAAATCACAGCTACGAAACAAAGCATATTCTGTGGCAAACCGCACGCGATCCAAGGAAGATTTCATCTTTGAAATGGAGATGCACGGCTACAAGGTGGACTGGAAAGATGGTCATAAGTATATCACCTTCACCACGCCGGACGGTCATAAATGCCGTGACAACAAGCTCTTTGCCGAGCAACTTCTGCGAAAGAATCTGGAGATCTACTATCTCCTCGGCGGTTGTGAATCGGGGCTGGCGGATCAATACAAGTCGTATGTAAACGATCTTCGCCCGGAACACAGCTACACCGTGGGCGAAGGACTCTTCCATCTTCTGAAAAATCTGCTCGAAACGATGCCATACGAGGGGCGCTTCACACCGCCGGTTGAGGATCATCAGCTCGACAAAATGACCGTGATGATGCTTGAAATGATGGGCATCAAGGTCGAACCCAAGGCGCTTTTACAGTACAGCGCAAACCAAAAACGTGAAAACGAATACGGACTTTATATGTAACGAAAGGAAAAGGAATGCTCAATAACAATATCTTTTGCAATTACCCCGACGCGATGACACTCGCCCAGCTTGCCGAGTGCCTGAACATCAGCACCAAGCTCGCCTCACGACTCGTGCATGAGAAAAAGGTATTTGCCAAAAAAGTCGGACGGGAATACCGCATCTCGAAAAGCTCTGTGGTGGAATTTGTCCGCGGAAAGAAAAAACACACGAAAAAAAGTTGTGTTGTAAATGTAACTTCGAACCCACAGGACTGGATAATTGAAGATAAATGTGGTATCTTGTGTGCTGCCGCAAAGCGAAAGGAGGTATGCTGATATGGCAAATAAACTAAGTAAGGACATCTCGGGAAGCGTTCAGGAAAAGAGAGGTATGCTGTATCTGGTGGTCAGCTACAAGGATACCGTAACGCAGAAAAACAAAACCAAATGGCTGGGTCTTGGACTGCCTGCCGGCTCCACGAAATCGCTCATCAACAAGGCTGTCAGAGAGGCGAAGAACAAGTTTGAAAGCGAGTACAAGCGCTTCCTTGACGGCTACGACGATCCGACCAAATATCCTCTTCTGCAATTCTTAAACGACTGGCTCGACCGTGTACACATCCACAAGATCCAAGAGTCCACATATTACGGCTACAAGAGAAGAGTGAGCGGAAAGATGGCGAAATACTTTGACGAAAAGATCACGCTCGCCGACTGCAAACCCCGCCTCATTCACGGTTTCTACGATTACCTGCGCGAGGACGGCGACAGTGAGCAGACGATTTTGCATTATCACAATCTGCTGCACACCGCCTTCGAATACGCCATCCGCCAGGAGATCCTCGAATACAATCCCATGGACAGAGTGGAGCGCCCGCAACCGAAGAAGTTCGTCGGCGACTTCTACTCGGTGGACGAGGTCAAAACACTGCTCGAACACGCGAGAGAAGACGTTATCTATATCCCCATCGTCCTTGCCGTCTACTGCGGACTGCGCCGGAGCGAGGCACTTGGGCTGTCGTGGAGCAACATCGACTTTGAGAATGACAAAATCTTTATCGGGCAGAAAGTGCTGGAGGTTGTCCGCAACGGCAAAATGGAACAGGTGGTCAGCGACGAGATGAAGACCGAAAGCTCACGAAGAAGCTTCAAAATGATCCCCGAGGTCAAGGAAATACTCCTTGCACACAAGGAACGTCAGGAGCTTTATCGTAAACAATTCCGCCGAGCCTACTGCAAAAAATATCTTGATATGGTCTGTGTCAACCCCTTGGGTGAGCTGATCAAGCCGAGTTATATCACCTCTCACTTCCCGAAGTTGTTGAAGCAATACGGGATGCGGGATATCCGCTTCCACGACCTGCGCCACACCTGCGCTTCGCTTCTCGTGTCGCTGGACGTGAACATGAAGGTCATTCAGAAGTATCTCGGCCATAGCAATATGAGTACGACGGCAGATATTTATTCTCACCTCGACGCCAACGCCACGGGCGAGGCGGGGATGAAGCTCGGCAAGCTCCTTGCCGATGATGAAAGCGAGGTGAGCTGATATGCCGGGGGAGGACGAAATATCCTTGGAACAACTCTACAAAATGCTCCATATCAGCAAACGGAAAGCGTCTTGGATGCTGAACAATGGTATCATCCCGTGTCGCATTCGTCCGACCGCAACCCACAGATATATCATTCGCCTGGGGGACGTAGAAATTTACCTGCAGAAGCAAAGAAAGGCAAGGCGAGAGGAGATCCCCGTGGGAATCTTCAACGCCAAGCCCCGGAAGCGGGAGGTGTTGCTGAACCGCCAGCCCGTGGGCACCGTCACCATCGCAGAGTGCTATATCACCTTGCGGATGAATGCCAGGAGGCGTTCCGAGCGCATGTGGAGAAGCGACTCCGGTATACAACCGACGCCCTTGACATCGATACCGCGGCAGAGATCATCGGTTACAGCCGCGGCATGGTGCTGTCCCACATTCAGCAAAAGCACATCGATGCCGTCCGCATCAGCGGCAAGTATATCATCTCCAAAGCCGCCATCGTTGACTTCCTCGTCAGCGACATCGCCTTCGAAATCGTCAACAAATCCGCTTGGCATATGAATACGATTCTGATGTTTTCGAATAAGGAATAAAAAACGGAACAGCCCTGCCATAAGGTGGGGCTGTGTCTTTTATTGTTTAGAATAATGATTACGAATGTCAGTTTTTCATTTCAAAATTCTCGGTACTCCGTTTTTCGTATTGTTCGCAAAGTAAAATGTAATCTGCCTCAATTTTATCTAAAACATTGATGCCGAAAACGTCTCTTTACTCTGCATAATCTTCACAAAACATCTCATATACAGATGGAATAACGCTACTTAACATTAAAGATATCTCAAAATAATGAAGCAATGGATATCGCGATTCAACAACACCGCCATGCACATATACATGGCACATTTTATAAAGACGTTCCATCATCTCAAATGCAGCGAGGGTTTCATTTTCACAGTTTGCTTTAAGATAATTTAAAACGCCCATGAAAGTATATGGCTTTTGCTTTACAATATCGTGATAGTTCGGAATTTTATCAACAAAACCATAATGCATATATTCAACCTTGTTGCGCTCATTTTTATTTTCGCGGTTTGCGAACAGTTTATTAAATTCATCGGGAAATACTTGGTCGCAGCACGTTTGACGCGTTTCAAAATATGAGAATTTTTCATCCTCAGCAAACAACTCAGGATAAACACGCATAACAAGAAGTTTTGCATACAGTTCAAGTACGGTTCGGCAAGGTAAATATGCTGTTCCCAGAAAGTTATCTTCAAGGAGCGATAATGCAGACAATGCCTTGTTTGTGATTTTTGCAAAATAAAAAGCCGGTTCGTTTTTTGCTCCGTTCAAATAAATCATATGATTCATTTTCATGCACAAAACAAACAACTCATACGGAACGGGGTAGTAGTTGAATCGTTCCCCCACCATAATGGGCTTGTGTCTAAAGTATGCACTACCATAACCCCTAAGAAAAATTTGTTCGGCAACTTGTTTAGTGAGCTTGGTTTTGTAATTTTCGTCTTTCTCTATCTTTGATTTTTCGTCTGCTGTGAGAAAAATCGTGTTTGCTTTGTGCACCCCAACAATATGTTTACAGATGTCATATTCCGGTTCTGGTCCATTTCCAGTTACCATTCGCTCATCAGACCATCTGAAATCATAAAGCGTTAAACACTTTTCTCCAATTACATTAAAAACCCGATATTTAATATCTATAAGGAAAGAACCTCTAATATCGTTTTTAAACAACTCTTTTAATGAGCGATTGTTTTGTCTTTGTATTCGCTCGGCAATTTGCGAAAAATTGTTGGGCAACATATTTTCAGAAATCCTCCTTATATTGTCGAAAAAAGCCCCGAAAAATCGGGGCTTATGGCGGAGAGGAAGGGATTCGAACCCTTGTGGGGTTGCCCCCAAACGGTTTTCAAGACCGCCTCGTTATGACCGCTTCGATACCTCTCCGTATATGAAACTGTCTTTCGACAGAAATCATCAGATATTCAATTGTTTTAGAAATTCTTTTAGAAATGCGATTTTGCGTCGTTCTCGAAGTGCCGAAAAAGTCAGGTGTTGCAAGGCTTTTTAAGGTTTTTGCGACCGCTGTGCTCGCAAATTTTCAAGATTTATATCTTCCGACTTGGAGCAACGCGCTTTGCGAAGAGCGCAAGGAATTGGATATTCTCGGTATCGGCGCCTATGACGGCGAGAAGCTGATAGGGCTTGCGGCTTGCTCGGCGGATTGCGACACGATGTGGCAGATAGGAGTCGATGTTTTGCCGGAATATCGCGGAGGGGGAATCGCCCCTGCGCTGACAAGCAATCTTGCAGTTGAAATATTGGCAAGAGGAAGAGTTCCTTTTTATTGTTGCGCATGGTCAAATCTTAAGTCTGTAAAAAATGCATTGCGCAGTGGCTTTGTACCCGGATGGGTGGAAATGACGGTAAAGGATTCGGATACGGTTAATAAATTAAACAAGCAGGCTTTATGATAAATGTATTTTGAAAAAATGAAAAAACGACGAGTAACTACTCGTCGTTTTTTCTTATAGACAAAAAAGTA
>ULNE01001710.1_pt1 | contig 15698 bp, 13 predicted proteins | sample 1951831 | NCBI WGS metagenome assembly ULNE01 (sample SAMEA4835568, study PRJEB28245) | human gut metagenome | biome: gut microbiome; material: fecal sample | place: Denmark | collected 2008 | reverse complement strand
CCCTCGGCGGCTCGCCGAGGGAGTTGTTTTATCTTAAATTATCATCAATATCCGAGTTCTTCATTTACGAGGATTACTTTAACTCTGTCGTGCAGACGCTGTGATGCCATCACGGTGTAGTTGCAGCAGATTCTCGCATCGCTGTCACACCCGTCAGCCATATCGCCGCCGCGGTCAAGTGAAACACAATGCCCCTTGTGAAAGCAGTAGGTATTGCAGTTCAGGCGTTTGCAGTTTTTCGGCGCGGCTATCTCCTTAACTCTGCGCACAGCAGCTTCAAGGTCGGGAACAATCTTGTTTATTCCGGCCACGATTATCACATTCTTCGGTCCGTAGAGCAAAGCGTTCACGCGGTTTGATGTGCCGTCCACATTGTAGAGCTCGCCGTTTTCCGTTATCGCATTTGAGCTTGAGAGGAAGTAATCGCAGGTCATTATCTCGCCGAGACGCATGTTCTTTTCATCCTCGGAGAGCCCCTGCATATTTCTGTCGAGATATCTGTATTCTCCGCTCTTCACTGCGTCAAGTATGCCGGAATCGACCAGCGTCATACTGCCGCCGTTTGCCACCGTCGCCCCTGCGGGAATAAGCGAAAGCACCTTTTCCTTCGCCTCAGCCGCATTTGCGACAAAATACACCTGCATATGGTGCTTTTCAAGTTCCATTATCGTTTTTTCAATATTCATATGCCACCTCAATACTGCCACTCCGGCTTGGTATAGAAATCGCTTCTCGGCTCAAGGAAACTGAATTTATGTCCCTCTTCCGTTATCTTGTCCACGCTGTCAAAGATATTGTCCCATGAGAATACCTCGTCGGGCATATTCATGAATTTCATCACAGCCTCTGTGGACTTCGGCGCTATCGGATGTGCAAGCACCGTTGCTGTCTTTACCATGTGCACAGCGTCGATAACAGCACGGTTGAAAGCCTCCTTGCTGAAATTATCGCCGACCTGCTTGAAAGAAGCGGAAATCTCCTTATTTATCAGGCGGAAATATTCATCGAGCGTGTATATAACCTGATGGAAGCTCTGATTTGCCATGTGATTTTCATATTTTACTATAGCCGCGTCTGCCGCCGCCTTTACACCGGGGCTGACTTCACCGCGCGGTATCGCCTGATTTCCCTCATTGTACTTCTGGAATGAATAGAAAAGTGTTCTCGTGGCGCGGTTGAGAATATTTGTGAACATGTTCCATTCGCCGCAGGCGGGATCCGGTGCCTTTTCATCCGCATTCGGATTATAAACCTTCGGCTGGAAAGGCGCATTGGAAAGACCGAGCGCCAGTCCGAGAAAGTGCGCACGAAGCTGCTCTGCAGAATAATATTTCAGCAGTTCGCTTGCCATCGGCGGCTTTATCTTGCCGCTGCTGCTTGCCTTTTTATCAAAGAAAAGCAGATGCTTGTTTGCGATTATTCTCGGCATTTTGAATTTCTTATCATAGCCGCCCGCTTCGTTTATCGCCTCAAACATAGCCATCTCGGCAAGGTGATAGAAATAGATATTGTCCTCACCGATGAACTGATAAACTATCGCGTCGTCATCGCACCAGTAGTCTTTCCATTCGTCGCGGCTGTGTCCTATACTCTCGAGATATGTCTGCGTAAACGAGATAGGTGCCCAGAGCGACTCGGGCCATACCCAGAAGGTGAGTCCCTTTATGCCGTCCTTTTCGGGAACGGGAACACCCCAGTCGATATTGCCTGAAAGGCGGAAAGGCACGAGGGTTTTTCCTGTACGGAAGCGTATCTGCGCCTCCGAGAGAGCCTCGCAAGCCGCTTCCCTGTCTGTGAGCTTATCGAAGATTATGCGGAGCATCTTGCGTGATTCCTCTTCCTCGTATCTGCACGGGAACGATGCAAGCTTTTCCTTTATCGCATCGGCATCATCAAGCTTTGCATAAATTATCGGATTTTTGAGAAATTCGCGGCAGGCAAGAGATGTTGTCTTGCGGAGATTTTCCGTCGCATCCTTTTCATCCATCATTTTTATCAGGAAGTTCATGTATTTCTCGAGGTCGAAATACCAGTTTTCGACATTTTTCAGTATGGGGCGCTCGCCGGAAAGCGTGCTCACGGGTGCTATCAGCTCCTCGGGGAAATACTGGTGACCGAGCGAGCATTCGTCCGCATAGCCGACCTCTGATTTGCAGCCCTCTATAGGGCATCTTCCCGTGACCTGTCTGCCGTTGAGAAATGTCTGGTACTTCTCATCATAAAATTGCTTTGTGGAAAGGCGTATAAGTGCGCCGGACTCCGCCAACTTCTCAAAAAATTCCGCGCTGTACTCCGTGTGGATTTTTCCGCTCTCGCCGAGTGCGCTTGCCGCAAAAAGCGATGGGCTGATGAGATAATCATCCAGCGTCTGTGCCTGCTTGTCGTGATTGTACTGCACAAAGTCCAAGATACTGCCCTTGAAGGAGCCGTCTGCCGTAAGACTCTTGTATTTCTCGACGATAGGCGAGCCGTAGCAGTCCGTGCCCGAAACAAAAATAACATTGTCTTTTCCTATTCTGTCGCGCAGAAAGCGCGCGAAAGCATCTGCATGAACGAAAACGCCGCCCACATGCCCGAAGTGAAGCTCCTTGCTTCCGTAAGGCATGCCCGCCGTTATCAGCGCGCGCTTCGGAAATTTCGGTCTGTCTGTCATATTAGCCTCCCAGTCTTTCTATCTGTTTTTCTATTCTTTCTCTCGACTTGTTTTCGCCGAGAATGTTCATCACCGTGTAAAGGTCGGGCGCATTCTGCTTGCCTGTTATCGCCACGCGTACAAACGAGCTGATATCGCCGATACTTCCCTTGTATGCATCGGGATTTGCCTTGTATTCCTTCATCTCGCGGGCAAAGCCGAATTTCTCCGCCACATCCTTCATCTTGTCAAACCATGCGCTCTGGTCATCCTCGGAGCTGTAAGCAGCAAGATAAGTCTTCAGCACATCGGTGATAAGCGAGGACTCGAAGCCCTGCGGATATTCGCCTTCTGCATTGTAATACTTATCAAACATGAAGCCCATATAGCCCTTGACTTCACTCCATACGGCAAAGTCCTTGCGCGGCTTGCTTCCGCCTCTGCCTATGGCGAGCACAGCCTTGGTAAAATCGGGATTCGCAGTAAATTCACCGTAAAATTCACTGTCAAATTCCTTTGCCCACTCTGCCGTCTCCTCGTAAACCTTTTCTGCGCTCCAGCGCGAGATTATATTTTTGGAAACATCGCAGAGCTTGGCAAGGTCAAAGAGCGAGCCTGCGGCATTCATCTTCTTTGTGGTGAATTTGAAATCGCCCAGCGGCGCGTCGGGATTTGCTCTTCTCCAGTCCTCAAAATTGGAATTGAGGATAGTCATTATATATTCGACAACGCTCTCCGTGGGATATCCCTCGGATTTGTAATACGAGAGAGCAAGCTCGGGATCCTTGCGCTTGGAAAGCTTGCGCTTGGAATTTCCGTCCATTTTCATAAGCGTGCCTATGTGAACATATTTCGGCAGCTTGTGACCAAGCGCGGCGAAAAGCTGTATATGGAAAGGCAGGCTTGCGAGCCATTCGTCTCCGCGTACAACATGAGTCGTGCCCATCAGATGGTCGTCCACCGCATGTGCGAAATGATATGTCGGTATGCCGTCGCTCTTTAAGAGCACATGGTCTATATCGTTTTCAGTGATGTCCACATCGCCCTTGATGAGGTCGTGATACTTGAATTTATGCTCTATGCTTCCCGTACTGCGGAAGCGGAGTACCCATTCCTTTCCCGCCTTCAGTTCCGCTTCGATATCCTCTATCGGGCGGTCTCTCCACTTTGCCCACTTGCCGTAGTAGCCGAAATTGGCTTTTTCGGCTTCCTGCTCGGCATGAAAACGCTCAAGCTCCTCCTCTGTGCAGAAGCAGGGATAAGCCTTCCCCTCTTTCACAAGCTTTTTTGCGTACACATGATAGATGGCAGCACGCCGGCTCTGCTTGTAGGGTCCGTATATTCCCTTGTCGTATATTTTCCCGTTTTCATCGAGAGCCGCACCCTCATCGAAGAAAATACCGTAGTGCGAAAGCATCTCTATAAGCGTTTCCGTCGCTCCCTTTACCTCGCGCTTTGCATCCGTATCCTCAACGCGCAGATACATTATACCGCCGCTCTGATGGGCGAGGCGCTCGGAAGTAAGTCCCTGCATGAGATTGCCGAGATGGACAAAACCGGTTGGGCTGGGTGCCATTCTCGAAACAACAGCCCCCTCGGGAAGCTCTCTTTTCGGAAAGCGCTTTTCCATATCCTCCGGTGTTTCCGTAACATCGGGGAAAAGTAATTCTGCAAGATAGTTGTAATCCATAGCTTTATATTTCCTTTCGGTTGATTCTTATATTATGAAGCTTTCTCCGTGCCCCGGGAATGCGGCTTTTCCACCGTACATACGCTTTATGCGCGAAACGGAAGCCTCAATCTTCTCCGGTGCTGCATTCGGCAGGTCGGTTCTGCCGTAGCCGTCGTCAAAGAGCGTATCGCCCGTATAAACGGCATCGGAGCAGATATAGCAAAGCGAGCCTTTTGTATGCCCGGGCGTTGCCATAACTGATATTTTCTCATTTCCGAGCATAAGTATATCGCCGTCCGCCACCGTCTCATAGTCTGAAAGGCAGAAAACACTTTCACCGCCGAAAAGAGCGGATGCGTTCATCCTCGGGTCGGAAAGCATCGCGGCGTCATCTGCGCTTATCATTATTCTCGCTTCGGGAAAACAGGCTTTCAGACCGTCAGCGCCGCCGATATGATCGAAATGCCCGTGCGTGAGCAGGATGTATTTCAGCTTAGCGCCGGTTCTCTCTATCTCGTCGCGCAGAAGCTCCGCTGAGGACGCAGGGTCAATGACGGCACACTCTCCTCCGTCGGAAATCAGATAGCAATTTGTACATATCGGATAAAGGCAGTATACAGCTCTCTTCAATATACGCTCCAAATCATAATAAATATTAAATATTATATCATAATATTTCCTTCTTTTCAATATTTTAACTTCAAATCTTTTTGAAATTTCTGCGATATTTTTCAAAAAATTATGGTTTTTTTCCCTTAAATGTGATATGATATAGAAGAAAGTAAAAATTGGATGTGATTATTCTGGAAAAAACGGATATACGCGGCATACCTTTTGACAGTATCACTTTTTCCGATGCCGTCTCGGTGGCAGAACGCGCGATATACGAAAAAAGGCAGACCGTCGTTCATACACCGAATGCGGAGATTTTGCAAAGATGCATTGAGGAAAAGGAAATACTCAATATCGTTTCCTCGGCGGAGCTTATACTGCCGGACGGCGCCGGTGTTCTCCTCGCCGCTAAAATCCTCGGCACGCCGATAAAGGAAAAAATAGCCGGCGTGGAATTCGGTGAGGAAATACTTGCGCTATCGGCAAAAAACGGCTATAGCGTTTATTTTCTCGGAGGAAAACCCGATGTTGCGGCTACTGCGGCACAAAAGATGCGTGAAAGGTACGCGGGGCTGAATATTGTCGGTTTTCACGACGGATATTTTGATAAAAACGGAGCAGAAAACGATGACGTTATCGACGCAATAAACAAAACAAAAACCGATATTCTCTATGTCTGCCTCGGTTCGCCCGCGCAGGAAATATGGGTATATAAAAACAGAAAAAAGCTCTGCGCTTCCCTGCTTCTCTGCCTCGGCGGAAGCCTCGATATTTATGCGGGCACGGCAAAACGCGCACCGAAAGCCTTTATAGCCATGCGGCTTGAGTGGCTATGGCGGCTTCTCTGCCAGCCCTCGCGCCTCCCAAGAATGATGAAAATACCGAAATTTATTTTCGGCACATATAAATACAAAAACAAAAAAAGAAAAGAGGAAAAGAAAAATGCATGTTGAACTTCTCGCCTATACACCGAATGCGGATAAAATCGTCGCGGCGGCGGCAAAGCTTTGCTATTCAAAAAGCAATATAGACGATCTGCTCGATAACCTCACTCCCGAAAAAACCGAAAGCTTTCTCGATATGCTGACAAGCCTCGGTCATGAGAGCCCTGTGGAACACGCTTCGTTTACATTCGGCATAGAGGGTGTTTCGAGAACGCTGCTCGCGCAGATAACAAGACACAGAATAGCTTCATATTCCGTGCAGAGCCAGCGGTATGTTTCAAAGGCAAATTTCGATTATATCCTGCCGCCCGAAATAGAAAAAATACCGGAAGCCAAGGCGGAATTTATCGCCGCCATGGAGGAGGACGCACGCCATTATGAAAGCCTGCGCGCCATGCTGACAGAGGCACATACTAAACGCCTCATCTCCGAGGGTAAGGACGAAAAATCTGCCCGTCGCGCCGCAGAAAAGCTCGCAAATGAAGATGCACGCTTTGTTCTTCCCGGTGCCTGCGATACAAAAATCATAATGACGATGAATGTCCGCTCGCTCTATAATTTCTTTACTCTGCGTTGCTGTGAACGCGCCCAGTGGGAAATTCGCGCGCTGGCAAGAGAAATGCTTATGCTTGTTCGTGATGTCGCACCTAATCTTTTTAAAAACGCGGGACCCGCATGCCTGCGCGGCACCTGCAGTGAGGGCGCAATGACCTGCGGCAAGGCAAAGGAAGTGCGTGAACTTCTCTCGGTTAAGAAGTAAAAAGGAAGTACATATTTATGAAAATTTTAGCCATAGGAAACAGCTTTTCACAGGATGCAACACGATATCTTCAGGATATTGCCGCCTCCGCCGGAGAAAATCTCTTCGTCCGCAATCTTTATATCGGCGGTTGCAGTCTGGAAATGCACGCAAAAAATATTACCGAAAATGCGCCCGCCTATGATTATGAAGAAAATACGCGCGGCATAGAAAAAATCAGTATCCCCGATGCGCTTGCACGTGAGGAATGGGATTATGTGACGGTTCAGCAGGTCAGCGGTTTGTCGGGAAAAATTGAAACTTATGAGCCATATCTCACAGAGGTTCTCAATACCGTAAAAGCCGCCTGTCCCAAGGCAAAGATTGCTTTTCACAGAACATGGGCTTATGAGATAGATTCCGCTCACGGAAATTTTCCATATTACCTGAAAAATCAGATGAATATGTATCACGCCATCGTGGAAGCAAGCTCGGAGGCGGCGCAAAAGCATTCGCTTCCGATAATCGGTTCGGGCGATTTCATTCAGCATCTGCGTGCCATCCCGCCGTTTGATTACAAAAACGGAGGCACTTCCCTTTGCCGTGACGGTTTTCATATGTCGCTCGATTACGGCAGATATGCCGTCGGCCTTGTATGGTTTAAATTCTTTACAGGCAGAAATGCCGCAGATGTTACCTTTGCGCCGGAAAATACCGACCCCGCTTATATAAATATCATCAGACAGGAAGCGGATAAATTTATTGCAAAATAATTATCATAGAGAAATTCCCGCCTGATATTGACAATCGGTAAATGTTTTGATATAATATGTTCACGCTCTTTCGGCGTGAACATATTTATCTGGATGTAGGGTAACGGTTACCCGCTTGCTTTGGGAGCGTGTGACCGCCTCATAAGCCGACCGCCGAAAGCTCGCGAAATCTCCGTTTTCCTCGCGTTTCCTCGCTTTTCCGCCGCCGTGTGTTTCGGCAAAAAACTTTTGACCACAGATTTGACCACTTACACGACCACAATTTAATAACTATCGGGGTGTAGCGCAGTTGATAGCGCGCCGCATTTGGGATGCGGAGGCCGCGAGTTTGAGCCTCGCCACTCCGACCAAAAATCAGCCGAAAATGAGGTTTTTCGCCCCACTTTCGGCTAATTTTCTGTTTATAATCAGCTTTTATTCACCACTTCGGGAAAATCCCCTGACGGCAGAAAAGCGGCAAAATTCTGAGTGTCGCAAAATCTTGCCGCTTTGAGCGATATTATTTTTTTATTCGCAGTTTACCTTCAAGCTCTTCAATTCTTCCTGTTTTTATAAGAAGATCTACTGCATCAGACATAGCTAACGAAATATTTTGTCCGGCACGATTGAATCCATAAACACGAGTTGTTTCCGCGCTCAACGCTTCGCGGGTTGTGCCAACACAAGTTTGCAAAATCCTATACATTGCTTCGGCCAATTCATCCGCAGAAATATGTTGAATTTTTCTGTTGTTAGGCAATCTTACCGGAATAGTTTGATAACCCGTAGGGTAGATAAAATCGCCCTTGCGTATAACTTTCTTGCCAAGTCTGTTTAACCCATAGTCAGCTTCTCTACGAATTTTTACAGTTGCCTTTTCATTCCCGAACAGAGGTGCTAATCTTTGGCACATCAATTCATAGTGAACGGGATATTCTTTGTTGACAACTTCCATAATGCAGTCTGTCAAGTCCAAATAACCATATCTGTTACGGGGGAGCGTAGAGAAATCAGAGCGCTGTGTTTCTTCAAATCCATACGGATTGCCCGAAAACTGAATAGACAAATCCTTTTCTTCTACGTTAACGAAGTCCGCTGCACTTTCACTATGAGTATCCTCTGCAATGGGTTCAAGGTACACATCTTCACCGACGCCATAATTAGTAATGGCTTTTTCAACTGCTTCAAGAAGTTTTGCACCTTCTGTTATAGGATCTTTAATCCAATCCGTAGACCATATGCGATAGATCTTCCATCCCATATTCTCCAAAACGTCTTGCCTCAAACGATCTCGTTCTCTTGCAGTACGAGCCGAATGATATGCTGCTCCATCACATTCAATGCCAAGCACATAGATTCCACTAAGGGTAGGATGCTTTACAGCCATATCAATTCTATAACCCGAACATCCTACTTGAGTACCGAGACGATATCCTTTTCTGTCAAGGAAATTGTATACTGCTTCCTCAAACGGAGAGTCGTGTTCAACAATATCACTTTCGGTTATTTCTCTTTCAAGAACCGATGGACCGTTGATAGCAAAATCAATGTATGCCCTCAGCAACTTAGGGCCTTCAGAACTGATCTTGTCAGTATCAATGTCTGTGGGCATAATGGAGCCAACCAATTTAACATTGTATTTTGCACGAGTAATAGCAACATTCAAACGACGTTCTCCGCCGAATTTGCTTAACGGACCAAAATTCATTCTAAAGACACCCGCGTTGTCCTTCGCATAGCCAATACTAAAAATGATCGTATCTCGCTCATCGCCTTGAACATTTTCCAAGTTCTTTACGAAGAAGGCTTCCTCTTTATCCTCAGCAAAGAATGGTTCAAACTCTTGATTCTTAAGTCTGCGCTCTCTAATTACAGTTTCTATTGCTTGTTGCTGAATCTCGCCAAAAGCGATAATACCCAAAGAACGATGCGGTTGCTCTCTGAAATGTTGGAAAACAAGATCGGCAATCTTATTTGCTTCGACAACGTTTCCTTTCTTTCCGCCTCTATCATAAAAACCGTTTGGCACATAAATATATTCTACACCGTTATTAACCGCTTTTTCTATATTAGAGGGGAACGTTATAAGGTTGTTCTTGTAGATCTTTGCATTGGAGAAAGCAATCAAGCTTTCGTGCCTGCTTCGATAATGCCATCTCAATGTACGCTCAGGCAGCATATTGGCTTCATCCAAAATCGACTCATACGCGTCCGAATCATCAAATTCGTCATCATCGTCGTTAACAGTATCAAAGTCGCCTTCAGATACCGCAGCTTGGAAGAAGTTTGTAGGCGGCAACTGTTTACTGTCGCCTGCGATAACCGCCTGTTTGGCTCTTGAGATTGCGCCAATTGCATTCTCTGTGCAAACCTGCGATGCCTCGTCAAATATTACGATATCAAATTTATATGTTTCAGCCTCCAAGAACAAGCTAACGGAAAGCGGAGACATCATTAAACAAGGCTTCAAAGTTAACAACAAATTGGGAATTGCCTTAAATAAACGACGAATAGGCATTATTCTTCTTTGCTTGCTAAGTTCACGTTTGAGTATGCTAATCTCATCCACACCATTTGTAAAATGTTCAAGGGATGGCAAAGCATTTATAAGCTTGCTCTTGATACGAGCCTTAGCTATCTCAAACTGAACTTTATCAAGCGAGGCAAACTCTCCGATGGTTGCTTCTTGAGATTTTCTTCTGAAGTTCATTACTGCAGGATATTCTGGCAAAACAGCATCCAACCACAAACGGAAGAATCTCTTTTTGAATACAGGGTATATACTTTGTACGGGAATATTATGTTCTTCAATTACTCGAACGAAGTCTCCCAAACCACCCTCGATACACTTTGCCCTTGCTGAACTGTAATCAATCCATTCCTCTAACAAAGAGAGACCGTTGACACAAGCACTGAATCGTTCTTGGAGAGCGACAAATGTCATATCGTCAAAAATTTCAGAATGGTCAAAATTCGATACAAACCAAATGTAATCAAAAGAGATATTACGCTTCAAATCTTCAAGCTTTTCTTTCGACTGTCTGCAACATTGAATGAATTCGCCGCCTTGACATACCAATTTAATAAATGCATCAGAAGCATTTACTTTAGACGTTTGGTTCTTAAACGAGATTGCCCAATCCAAAGACTTACGAATTAAATCCCAATTTGACAAAATACCATTATACAAGAATTTATAATGATTTTGCAACAAGCCTTCTTTTGCGCCAATTTCGCTATGTATAGCAATCATTTTATCAATTGTGTCAATTGCACAGTTGATGGCGCTGAAAGCCACAATTTGTTTTTCAAAAGCAGAATAATCCGAATCTTCTGATACGACACCTTCTCCAAACAATTTTCCTAATGAGAAAGCATTATCTTTATACCATTGTTTTGCCTCATCAATACTTCTGAGTTTTTCCACCAAAGATTGCATTTCGTCGTCAGTGATCTTTTTGACGATATCTCTATGATGAAGCATTATTGACTTCTTATCTTGCTTGTACGATTTCTTAAATACCTTTGTGAAAGACGTATACTCTGTTTTGATTCTTGCCAATATAGCGCGATAATCCAAATCAAAAACGGTGGGCTCATATGTTTTGAGCAAATCGTTTTTCAAAGAAATTATACACTCTGCTGTATTTTTCGCGGCATTCAAGAAATTCGAGACATCACTTATTTGTTGAACCGACCAATAAGAATATGGTACCCGAGTTGCAATAAACGATGTCAACGCGCTCTTTTCTTTCTCCAACAAGGTTTGAGAGCCCAATTGCTCTACAGCGGAAATGGGGGCAACCGCATCATTGGAGCTAACCACGGCATACGCATTTACCAACTCATCGGTTAAAGTAATAAGACGAGTTTTTAATTCAACACACTCCTCAACCTCATCGTACAAAGGCTGAATTTCATCAGTTAAAATCCATTCCGAAGGGATGGAATATGCCATACTCGCACAATTTAACAACTCAATAATGGTTCTTACATCATTTGAAGTGTGGGACGCATCCAAGTGTAATTCCGCCAATGTTTGACTGAATTCATAATCAAGCTCCTTTAATTTAGGAAGCAATGAATTCAATCGAGCAGTTACATCGTGTCTAAATTCATTGGATACTACGGATAAGTGACTGCCTCTCCACGGATTGCTTTTATAGTCATCTGACATTTTGCCAATGGTGGTAGCAAACTGAGTCAAGAGATAAGCATATTTGTTATATTGCTCTTTGGTTACGTCGCGAACATTATCAATAGCAAAAATAAAATCATCGTAAACATCCAAGTTAGCAACAATTCCGTTGGCTTCATAAATTGATTTACCAAGAGGAGCAATAGTTTCATAAACTTGATTTGCATAGTTATTTAGTTTATCTTTATCAGCTTGCAGAGTATCTAATTTGTAATATGCTTCATCCGATAGCGTTACTTTCTTCTGACTTAAGTCAAGCACCTTGCTGAGTTGTTCCAAAACATTTTTCTTGTTGGCTTTATGACTATGTAAAACAAGGCAAAAATCATCCAATCCAGCACTGGCAAGCCTGCGGTGAACGACATCAAGTGCTGCCATTTTTTCGGACACAAATAAAACCTTTTTACCATCAGCAAGACTTTCGGCAATTATATTTGTAATAGTTTGGCTCTTACCAGTACCAGGAGGTCCTTGAAGGACAAAGCTAACCCCTTTTTTAGCCATCAAAATCGCATCCTGCTGACTTGCATCAGCATCAACGACCTGGAAAACATCAATAGGCTTTTCTTTTTTGTCAAAATCATAGTCCGACATGCCTTCGGGGATCTTACTGATCGCCGTTGAATCTCCACTTATTGCCCTGACAATCGGATTCTCCACAATTGTGTCCTTGTGCTTATTCAAATCAGAATACATATTGATCTTTAGGAACGACAACAAGCTAAGTTCGACTTCTTTTGAAACAGACCAATTTTTCAAGGATGTTTTGGCTTTTACTTCGTTTAGGAAATCATCAATATCGTCGGAATCGTCATAAGTTGGCAGAGTGATGCCAAAATCATTTTCAAGTTTGTATGCCAATGTAGGATTGAGAATAATCTCATCCTCATGAAGATTTAATACATAAGGCGAGTTGATGGACTCCACTGTTAATGTCGCGGGAACTAGAACCAAGGGTGATGTAAAGACTTGATTAGAGCTATCCGCTTCTATCCATTTCAAAAAACCGAAAGAAAGATACAAGACATTTACGCCTTGCTCCTCAATGGCAGTTTTTGCTTTGCTACGCAAATTTCTAAGAGTTTTTTGCAAATCACTGATATTCTTATTTGTTTCAATGTTGGAATTTAATTCGGATTCATATCCTTCTTCCCCTTCCTTTTCAAAAGGGAAAATTAAAGGTGTTTCGTCCTTAACAAACATACCCCAAAGTGTACCGCAATCAGGGTATTCTATTTTTAAATTTGAGCGCGCAGTATCCCTGTAATTTAACAGTCTATTGCGTTTTCCTAAATCCAAAAGCTTGTTTTTCCAAGTCTCATATTTTGTATCAATGTTTGCCATAATGTCCTCCGCAGCAATTAAAAGCGTTTCAAGAATATGGTAATAACGAATTATTTGTCAGCAGCTTGTCCGCTTTTGATCCATTCATCCACTTCACTCACTTTGAATTTCCAATTGCGCCCTACTTTGTGAGCGGGCATATTTTTTGTTGAAATCCAAACAAGCATTGTGTCACGGCTAATGCCGAGGTAGGCACATATTTCTTTGGTTGAATACCAACGATCAGTCATATCGGTTTTAATAGGCATAATCATACTTCCTAAAACAAATTCATGCGTCTTGTATTATATCACAAGAATGACGACTTTTCAATAGGTTTGTCGGATTTTGTAGGATTGGTTAGAACTAAAGAGGTGATACATGTAAATACGCATAATACCGTAAGTTTTTTCGTTCAGTATATTGTTTCACTGGCAATCTTCATTTCGAATTTAGACGTGTATGCTGAGCCGTCTGACCTTGTCACAAACAGCTTTGAGAAAAATCCTATTATTAGTTACTTCGTATACATCAAAGCGCAATTATTTTATTCGTCAATGATCTCTATCCAAAGCTTTATCCTGCGCCTAAAATGCTATGTACATATGAGAGTGAGAGTGTCATAAAGATGCTGAAGCAAAACAAAGCAAATAATTGCTCGAAAACAGTACCTTTGCAGCAAATGCCCAAAAAGATCAAGTACCTTTCCGTATAAAAGCTCTGTTCGCTTCCAAAATCATCTACAATAAGGCTTTTTCTTTGACTACTGCACTGCAATTTTTAAGGGCTGACCGTTATTCGGTGCCCTCTTTTCGTTATATTCGTTTGTCTGTAATAATTCCCCAAACATATGACGGTCCCCAAATTCCTTGTTTTTGAATTTTGGAAGAAGAAGGATTATTTATTGTTATTGCAGTTTTTATTGAATCTTTCGTTATCCTTCGTTTCTTGTCATTATTAATGAGAATATAATCTTCAACAACCACATACGTGTACTCTACTCCGCGGATCGTTCTGAATGTTTCACCCTCGTTTGATTTTATATTGTTCCATATTGTTTCAATATTCATAGTGCATACCTCAATATTTATTCTTAAAGAATATTCCTCTGATCAGGCCAAAGAGGACTCCGCCGATAAACCAACCGGCTCTTCTTCCCGGTTTCTTTGCCATAGTAACACCCCCTTACAAAAAATATTTAATTTCAAGCGATGAAGAATATCCGCTCGGCGTTTCGTGAAGAATGATATCGTTTTCTCCCATGCACTGTCTCATCGCATTACATACCATCGGCATAGCATTTTTCAAACGATTGATACGGTGCAGATCGCTTGCTCTTAAGACAATAAACTCTTCGCCCCTATTCTTCGCTTCAATTTTTTGAGCCTCGATAAAATCGCGAATATCTTTCGTTTTGACTTTGACTACATTATTGACGGTTTCCTCGTGAGTAACAGAAACGCTTCCTGTGGACTTATCGTTCATTAACATATCAACCTTTTCTTCCAAAGTTTGAATCCTCGCGAGTAATTCAACTATAATTTTTTCATAATTCATATTATTGCACCTCTTCTAAATTTAATTCTATATGAATTCTATCATAATTCATATAGAATGTCAAGAAGGCTTGAAAAATATTTCTAAAATTTGTTAGTCGGCGCCCTCTTTTCGTTTCGCCTTTTCCTCCGCTATCTCCGCTTTCTTTTCGGCGATCATTTCGGCGAGCTTGGCTTCGCACTGCTCTCGCGTTTCAGCGTAGACGTTGAATTTCTTGCGCTTACCGTTTGGCAGTCTTGGATAAAAGCTGCCTTCACAGAGGTGATCGTTTATCTGATAGATGCATCCGGTGCCCGACTTGCGAATCTTTCTCGGGACGGGCTCGGGATGGGGCTCTGCGGGCTCGTACTGCGCGTTTACGGGCGTGTTTGTGCTCTGCTCGTGTGTTTGCTTTACCTCGGGCATCTGCGCGTCCGTACCGCCGATCTCTCGGTCGATTTTGACCGCCGCCTGCTGTTGCATCGTGTCGGTGATATGGCTATAAATATTGAGCGTAGTGGACATCAAATATCGTCACACTTTTTCATTTCCATTTGCTCCCCACGCGGCGATTTGCTCGGCAGAGGATTTTTTATCAATCAATTTGTAGTAGATATGAATCTCTCTTGGCGCCTTGCTGCACTTACCGGGGCATTCGTCGACGGTGATGAATTCAATCAGCTCCAGGCACATCTCGCGGGTCAGCTCCGGAACCTCCAGGTAGGCTTTCAGACGGCGGATGAATTCATCGGCGTTTGCCGCATCATCACGGATGGTCTGCGCCTTTCTCTCCAGTGCGGTGACTGTTTCAGCGAGAGATTTCTTTTCAGCTTGGTATTTTTCCAGCAGGTGGATACAGACTTCTTCGGGAATCTTTCCCAGCACCTTGTCCTCGTAAACCGAGCCGATCAGTTTGTCAAGCTCGGCAAGGCGGCGCGTGGATTGTGTCAGCTTTTTGCGGTCGGCGTTGGCTTCGGCAGTGTTCTGCTGTTCGTTACGGCTGAGGAATTCCTCTCTTGCACGCTTTTCATCGGCAAGTACAAGGCTCATCTTGGAGCGAACGTCCGCAAGAACAAGTTGGTTCAAAATCTTGATCTGAATATAGTGGCTTGTACAAGCTCTCTCCCCGAATTTGGAGTATGCACCGCAGGTGAAGTTCTCACGGTGATAGGTACGAGGGTCTGTTCTCTTGTGTCGGGTGTTATTCCATTTGATATACATCTTGTTCCCGCAATCAGCGCAAAAGACGAGTCCGGACAGCGGATTGACATATCCCGTTTTGTTCTTCTT
>ULNE01030716.1_pt1 | contig 15794 bp, 10 predicted proteins | sample 1951831 | NCBI WGS metagenome assembly ULNE01 (sample SAMEA4835568, study PRJEB28245) | human gut metagenome | biome: gut microbiome; material: fecal sample | place: Denmark | collected 2008 | reverse complement strand
ACGGCATCGGCAACCGCCTGTTTAAAGACAGACGCTTCAAGTGGCTGTTCTGTGTGCTGACCATGTTCCTGCCCCAGAGCCTGTTTCTGCACACCTATGTGAATACGGACTCCATGTGCATGATGTCTACCGCCATTATCTTTTATGCGCTGGTGCGGGCATACCGGAGCGATTTCAGCATCAGGAACTGCCTGATTTTATCTGTGGGAATTATCATCTGCGCTCTTTCCTATTACAATGCGTACGGCTGTATTCTCAGCAGCATCTTTCTGTTTGTGGGCTTTTACGTGTACCGGGACGGACAGAGCGGCAGATTAAAATGCGACTGGAAAAATATGTGGAAGCGGGGCGGCCTGGTGGCAGCCGTGGTGCTTTTAGGTATCGGCTGGTTCTTTATCCGCAATGCCATCCTGTATGACGGGGATTTTATCGGCCTGAAGAGCCTGAGGCTCTGTGCCGAAATGTACGGTGACCCGGCGGTGCAGCCCTATGGAAAATGCTATGCGGCAAGGGGCATTCCCGTGCTCACCATGTTAAAGGAGCGGAATTTTTTTGCCGGGCTTTTTATCAGCTTTGTGGCGGCGCTCGGCTCCATGTCCATTTACGGCAACATCTGGATGTACCGTTTTTATAAGGTGGTATTTGCCGTGGGATTTCTTTCCTTTATCCTTATCCGTAAAAAAATAGCGGACGGGCAGGCAAAGGCAAGAACGGTTTTCTTCCATATAAATATGGTACTGTGGATGATAATTCCCGTCATTCTTCTGATTGATTACGCATATACTTATGATTACCAGAACCAGGGGCGCTATATCATGCCGGCGCTGATTCCCATTATGTATTATGCGGTGGGTGGCCTGCAGAAGCTGGCTTCCCTAAGCTGGATACCCGCAAAATGGGGGAAGACAAAAAAATATCTGACCGTACTTGCGAATGTGGCGGTATATGCAGCCGTTGCCTGCGGTATACTGTTTTTAGTGCATACCGTATTCTTCTGTGCGGTTCCCACATACCGGGCAATTTACCCATATCTGGACGGCAATCTTTTAAACAGGATTTTATAACTTTTTATTTATAATTTCTTTATAAAATAGCAGTTGACATATACATGCGCAAGTGCTATTTTATTTTATGAAGATGTTAGCACTCATTAAATGAGAGTGCTAATAATCCAAAAGGAGGGACGGAGGATGCAGTTAGACGATAGAAAAAAGAAAATCTTACAGGCCATCATCCGAAACTACTTAGAGACCGGAGAGCCGGTCGGCAGCAGGACCATTTCCAAGTACACGGATCTGAATCTGAGTTCCGCTACCATCCGCAATGAAATGGCGGATCTGGAAGAACTCGGATATATCATCCAGCCGCATACTTCGGCAGGACGTATTCCTTCCGACAAGGGTTACCGCTTTTATGTGGATGCCATGATGGAGGATAAGCAGAAAGAAGTCGAGGATAGGAAGGACTTACTGGTGGAGAAGGAGGACAAAATCGAGTCCCTCTTAAAACAGGTAGTCAGGGTCCTGGCACAGAATACCAACTACGCCACCATGATATCGGCTCCGCAGATACACCGCAACAAGCTGAAATTCATCCAGCTGTCCCGGGTGGACAGGGGACAGATTTTAGCGGTGATTGTGGTTGAAGGCAACATGATTAAAAATCATATGCTGCAGGTGCCTGAGGGTCTGGATGACGAAACACTCCTGAAGCTGAATATGCTTCTGAACACACACTTGAACGGTCTTCCCATTGAGGAAATCAATCTGGGACTGATAGCTGCACTGAAGCAGCAGGCGGGTATTCACAGCCGGATAGTGGGCGAGGTACTGGATGCCGTGGCAGAGGTCATTAAAGAAGAGGAAGATTTAGAGATTTATACCAGCGGCGCCAACAATATTTTCAAATACCCGGAGCTGGCGGATCACGAGAAAGCAAGCGAGTTAATCAGTGCTTTTGAGGAAAAACAGGGACTCAGCACCCTGGTGCAGGAAACCCTGTCGGATGATAGCAACACCGGCATCCAGGTATACATCGGAGAAGAAGCTCCCATGAAAAACATGAAGGATTGCAGCGTGGTGACAGCCACCTACGAGCTGGATGAGGGAGTGAAGGGAACCATCGGTATCATCGGTCCGAAACGTATGGATTACGACCATGTGGTGGACACCCTGAAAAATCTGATGCATCAGTTGGAGGAGCTTTACAAAAAATAGCATGCCCGGCATGCGGATAAGAAAGGAAATCGTGTATGGCAGAACAGGATAAGAATTTAGAAAAGGAAGAACAGGAAAAGAAAATTGCCGAAGAAGCGGTAGAAAAGAACGCAGACGGCGATGTCTCCGCCCCGGACTCTGCCAGCAAAGCAGAAAAGGGAGAAGGGCAGGAAGAGGCTTTGGACAGAAAGAAGAAAAACAGAAAAGAAGACAAAAAGGAAGAAGCCTATAAGGAAAAAATAGACGAACTGGAAGACAGGGTAAAGCGTCAGATGGCAGAATTCGAAAACTTCCGCAAACGTACGGAAAAAGAAAAGAACGCCATGTTTGATGTGGGAGCCAAGAGTGTCATTGAAAAAATACTTCCGGTTGTGGACAATTTTGAAAGAGGACTGGCGACTGTTCCCGAAGATGAAAAAGCAGGTGCTTTTGCAGACGGAATGAACATGATATATAAACAGTTAATCGGAGAGCTTGATAAGCTCGGTGTCAAGCCCATTGAGGCAGTGGGAAAGGAATTTGATCCCAACTTGCACAATGCGGTGATGCAGACCACCAGTGAGGAGCTGGAATCCGGTTATGTCGCACAGGAGTTACTAAAAGGTTATACCTACCATGATATGGTTATCCGCCACAGTATGGTAGCAGTTGTAGAATAAAATGTGAAATGAAAATTAATTTTCAGGAGGGAATAACAATGAGTAAAATTATCGGTATCGACTTAGGAACAACAAACAGCTGCGTAGCAGTTATGGAAGGTGGTAAACCCACCGTTATCGCAAACACAGAAGGCGCAAGAACAACCCCCTCTGTTGTAGCATTTACCAAGACCGGCGAAAGACTGGTCGGTGAACCTGCAAAGCGTCAGGCAGTCACCAATGCAGAAAAGACCATCTCTTCCATTAAGAGAGATATGGGTACGGACAACGGACGTACCATTGACGGCAAGAAATATTCTCCTCAGCAGATTTCCGCAATGATTCTTCAGAAACTGAAAGCAGATGCGGAAAGCTACCTGGGCGAAAAGGTAACGGAGGCCGTTATTACCGTTCCCGCATACTTCAACGATGCACAGCGTCAGGCAACCAAGGATGCAGGTAAGATTGCAGGTCTGGAAGTAAAACGTATCATCAACGAGCCTACCGCAGCAGCGCTGGCTTACGGTCTTGACAACGAAAAAGAGCAGAAGATTATGGTATATGACCTCGGCGGCGGTACCTTCGATGTTTCCATTATCGAAATCGGCGACGGCGTCATCGAGGTGCTGGCAACCAACGGTGATACACACCTTGGCGGCGATGACTTCGATAACAAGATTATCAACTGGATGTTAGCTGAGTTCAAGGCAAAGGAAGGCGTTGACCTTTCCGGCGACAAGATGGCAATGCAGAGATTAAAGGAAGCAGCAGAAAAAGCAAAGAAAGAGCTTTCTTCCGCTACCACAACCAATATCAACCTGCCCTTCATCACCGCAACCGCTGACGGACCTAAGCACTTTGATATGGACTTAACAAGAGCAAAATTCGATGAACTGACACATGACCTGGTAGAAAGAACCGCAATCCCCGTTCAGAACGCTCTGAAGGATGCGGGACTTACTTCCGCAGATTTATCCAAGGTTCTTCTGGTCGGTGGCTCCACACGTATTCCTGCCGTACAGGAAAAGGTAAGACAGCTTACCGGACATGAACCCAACAAGAGCCTGAACCCTGACGAATGTGTAGCAATCGGTGCTTCCATCCAGGGCGGTAAATTAGCAGGCGATGCAGGCGCCGGCGATATCCTTCTTCTGGATGTTACTCCTCTGTCCCTTTCCATCGAGACTATGGGCGGTGTAGCAACCAGACTGATTGAAAGAAATACTACCATTCCTACCAAGAAGAGCCAGGTATTCTCTACCGCAGCCGACAACCAGTCTGCCGTAGATATCCATGTATTACAGGGTGAAAGACAGTTCGCTAAGGATAACAAGACTCTGGGCCAGTTCAGACTGGATGGCATTGCACCCGCTCCCAGAGGAATTCCTCAGATTGAAGTTACCTTCGATATCGATGCCAACGGTATTGTAAACGTATCCGCAAAGGATCTTGGTACCGGCAAGGAACAGCACATCACCATTACCGCAGGCTCCAACATGTCCGATGCCGATATCGACAAGGCTGTTAAGGAAGCTGCCGAATACGAAGCACAGGATAAGAAGCGTAAGGAAGCTATCGATGCCAGAAACGATGCAGACTCCATGGTATTCCAGACAGAAAAGGCATTAAAGGATGTCGGAGACAAGGTAAGCGAAAGCGAAAAAGCATCCGTTCAGACCGAAATCGATGCTGTAAAAGCTATTCTGGAAAGAACCAAGGACCAGGAAATGAGCGACAGCGATGTGGCTGACTTAAAGGCAGCACAGGAAAAGATGATGACCAGTGCACAGGGCGTATTCACCAAGATGTATGAATCCATGCAGGGTGCACAGGGCGCTCAGGGTGCCGCAGGCGCAGCAGGCCCGGATATGGGAGCTGCACAGGCAGACAACAGTGCTCCCGAAGATGATGTTATTGATGGAGACTTCCGCGAGGTATAATCTATAGATACTGTATAAGAGATACAGGAAAAAGAGGCACCGCCTTGGTGCCTCTATCTCTCTTTGTATGGACAGGACATATTCTGTTCCAAAAAGGTAAGCGGATTGGAGAAAAATTATGGCAGAACAGAAACGAGATTATTATGAAGTACTGGGGGTGGACAAAAACGCAGACGATGCCGCCATTAAAAAGGCATACCGTGTTTTAGCGAAAAAATACCATCCCGATATGAATCCCGGGGACAAAGACGCAGAGGCGAAGTTCAAGGAGGCATCGGAGGCATATGCCGTTCTGAGCGACCCCGAAAAACGTCGTCAATACGACCAGTTCGGCCATGCAGCTTTTGACGGAGGTGCAGGCGGAGCCGGAGGCTTTGACTTCAACAGTGCAGACTTCAGTGATATTTTCGGTGATATATTCGGCGATTTCTTCGGCGGAAGAAGAAGCAGCACCGGCAGGGGCACGGGCCCCATGAAGGGAGCCAATCTCCGTACCAGTATCCGGATTACGTTTGAGGAAGCGGTGTTCGGATGTGAAAAGGAAATCGAGTTAAACGTAAAAGAAAAATGTAATACCTGTAACGGTACCGGTGCAAAGCCCGGCACCAGCCCCGAAACCTGTAGCAAGTGCGGCGGCAAGGGTCAGGTGGTATTTACCCAGCAGTCCTTCTTCGGCACGGTCAGAAACGTGCAGGCATGTCCCGACTGCGGCGGTACCGGTAAGATTATCAAGGAGAAATGTGCGGACTGCCGCGGTACCGGCTTTGTATCCATGAGAAAGCGTTATGCCGTGGATATTCCCGCAGGTATCGATAACGGTCAGTGCAAGCGTCTGCCCGGTCTCGGCGAGCCCGGCGTAAACGGCGGCCCCAGAGGCGATGTTTTAGTAGAAGTTATCGTAGGACGCCATCCGATTTTCCAGAGACAGGATTATAATATTTACTCCACCGTTCCCATGTCCTTTGCAGTTGCGGCTCTCGGCGGTGAAATTGTGATTGATACCGTGGACGGCAAAGTAATTTACGATGTAAAGCCCGGTACCCAGACGGATACAAAGATCAGACTGAAGGGCAAAGGCGTACCTACCCTGCGCGATAAGAATGTGCGTGGCGATCACTATGTCACCTTAGTGGTGCAGGTTCCCGACAAACTGAAGGCAGAGGCGAAAGATCTCTTAAAGCAGTTTGATGCGATTACCGGCGATACCCTGAATGCCGCAAAGAATGTGGAGAAGCCCGGCGACGGCACCAATCCTGAGGGTGGCAAAAAGAAGAAATTCTGGGAAAAATAACAAAATAATAGCTTTTAAGAAAAAAGGAAAAGATATTGTATGCGGAAAACGTACAATATCTTTTTTTAACGGAATCAGAACATAAGTTCGCTTTTCTCTGTACATTTAAAAGGTTCTGTGCTATAATGAGCCTCAGAGTAAAAGCGAAGTACCGGTTCTATGGAGAGTTTCATGGACAGTTTTAAGAGGAATGAAAAATGGAGTTTAAGCTGCATAGCGAATATAAACCGACGGGCGACCAGCCGCAGGCGATAGCGGAACTGGTGAAGGGCTTCCGGGAAGGAAATCAGTTTGAAACATTGCTGGGGGTCACCGGCTCCGGCAAGACATTTACCATGGCAAATGTTATAGCGGCACTGAACAAACCGACCCTGATCATAGCCCACAACAAGACACTGGCGGGCCAGCTTTACGGGGAGTTCAAGGAGTTCTTCCCGGAGAACGCGGTGGAATATTTTGTCAGTTATTACGATTATTATCAGCCGGAGGCATACGTACCGTCCACCGATACCTATATTGCCAAAGACTCGGCGATCAACGAAGAGATAGACCGTCTGCGTCTTTCTGCCACGGCATCCCTGACAGAGCGGCGGGATGTGATTGTAGTGGCGAGTGTGTCCTGCATCTACGGTCTGGGCAGCCCGGACGATTACCAGGGTATGATCGTATCCCTGCGTCCCGGCATGGAAAAGGACAGGGACCAGGTTATCCGGGAACTGATTGCCATGCAGTACGACAGAAACGACATGGACTTAAAGCGCGGCTGCTTCCGGGTGCATGGGGACGTACTGGAGATTTTCCCGGCACAGGGCAAGGATGTGCTGATACGGGTGGAGTTTTTCGGGGACGAAATCGACAGGATTTGCGAAACGGACCCACTCACCGGTCAGGTGCATGCCACACTGAACCATATTTCCATTTTCCCGGCATCCCATTACGTGGTAGGGGAAAATAAAATAAAGGAAGCCTGCAACCGTATCGAGGAGGAACTGGAGGACAGAGTGAAGTTCTTCAAGTCCGAGGATAAGCTCTTAGAGGCACAGCGTATCTCCGAGCGTACCAATTTTGATGTGGAAATGCTTCGGGAAACCGGATTCTGCTCCGGCATTGAAAACTATTCCCGGCATCTGACGGGCTCCAAGGAGGGCGAACCGCCCCATTGCCTGATGGACTTCTTCAAGGATGATTATCTGATCATCATAGATGAGTCCCATATTACCCTGCCCCAGATAAGGGGGATGTATGCGGGGGACCGTTCCCGGAAAATGACACTGGTGGACTACGGTTTCCGTCTGCCGTCGGCACTGGACAACCGTCCGCTTAACTTTGAGGAATTTGAGTCCCATATCGACCAGATGATGTTTGTATCGGCTACGCCTGGCGATTATGAGGCGGAGCATGAGCTTCTGCGTGCTGAGCAGATTATCCGCCCGACCGGGCTTCTGGATCCGGAAATATCCGTGCGTCCGGTGGAGGGACAGATTGATGATTTAATCGGCGAGATTAAAAAGGAAACGGCAAAGCACAACAAGATACTTGTGACGACCCTTACCAAGCGAATGGCGGAGGATTTGACCGATTACATGAAAGAGGTTGGCATCCGGGTACGGTATTTACATGCGGACATTGACACCCTGGAGCGTGCGGAGATTATCCGCGATATGCGTCTGGATGTTTTCGATGTCCTGGTGGGCATCAACCTGTTGCGGGAGGGCCTGGACATCCCGGAGATTTCCCTCGTTGCCATTCTGGATGCGGACAAGGAAGGCTTCCTGCGTTCCGAGACCTCCCTCATACAGACGGTGGGCCGTGCCGCCCGTAATGCGGAAGGACATGTTGTGATGTATGCGGACAATATGACGGACTCCATGCGCGCCGCCATAGAGGAAACGAACCGACGCCGCAGCATCCAGCAAAAATACAACGAAGAACACGGCATCACCCCACAGACCATCAAAAAGGCAGTCCGGGATCTGATCAGCATATCCAAGGCAGTGGCAAAGGAAGAGGTAACCTTCGAAAAGGACCCGGAGTCCATGAGCCGCAAGGAACTGGAAAAGCTGATTGCCGATGTCCAGAAAAAGATGCAGAAGGCGGCTGCCGATTTGAACTTCGAGGCGGCAGCAGAGCTGCGTGACAAGATGATTGAATTAAAGACCATGCTGCAGAACATGGACTAAGTATGGAAGGTTTGTAAATAAAATGGCAGAGAAAAATAAAAAAGAATGGATAAAAATCAGAGGCGCCAAAGAGCACAATCTGAAAAATATTGATGTGGATATCCCGCGGAACGAACTGGTGGTGCTGACGGGACTTTCCGGCTCCGGCAAGTCCTCCCTGGCATTCGATACCATTTACGCTGAGGGACAGAGAAGGTATATGGAGTCGCTTTCCTCCTATGCCCGTATGTTCTTGGGACAGATGGAGAAACCGGATGTGGAGAAGATAGAAGGGCTTTCCCCCGCCATTTCCATTGACCAGAAATCCACCAACCGTAATCCCCGTTCCACTGTGGGCACCGTAACGGAAATCTACGATTATTTCCGCCTTCTGTATGCCCGCATCGGTATCCCCCACTGCCCGAACTGCGGCAGACCGATTGCCAGGCAGACGGTGGACCAGATGGTGGACCAGATACTTGCCCTGCCGGAAGGCACGAAAATCCAGCTTCTGGCACCGGTAGTCCGGGGCAGAAAGGGCGAGCACGCCAAGGTTCTGGAGAGGGCCAAGAGGAGCGGTTACGTCAGAGTGCGGATTGACGGCAATCTGTACGACCTTTCCGAAGAAATCAAATTGGAGAAAAATATCAAGCATAACATAGAAATTGTGGTGGACCGACTGGTGGTCAAGGACGGCATCACTGCGCGTCTGACGGACTCCGTGGAGAATACCCTTGCCCTGGCGGAGGGGCTTCTTATCGTGGATGTCATCGGCGGAGAGCCCATGACGTTCAGTCAGAGCTTTTCCTGCCCGGACTGCGGCATCAGCGTCAGTGAAATAGAGCCCCGGAGCTTTTCCTTCAACAACCCGTTCGGGGCGTGTCCGGACTGCTTTGGTCTGGGCTACAAAATGGAATTTGATGTGGATCTGATGATTCCCGACAAGGAGCTGTCCATCAATCAGGGAGCCATTGTGGTGACCGGCTGGCAGTCCTGTACCGATAAGGGCAGCTTTACCAATGCCATTCTGCAGGCGCTCTGCAAGTCATACAATTTCTCTCTGGACACACCCTTTGAAGAGTACCCGGAGTCTGTGAAAAATATCATTCTTCACGGCACGGACGGTAAGACGGTGGATGTTTATTATGAGGGACAGAGGGGCAAGGGCGTATACCCCGTTGCCTTTGAGGGTCTGATTAAAAACGTGGAAAGAAGATACCGGGAGACCGGCTCCGAAACCATGAAGCAGGAATACGAAAGCTTTATGCAGTTTACACCCTGTAAGCTCTGCGGCGGCATGAGACTGAAAAGGGAGGCACTGGCGGTTACCGTGGCAGACAAGAACATTTACGAAATCACCTCCCTGTCCATCACCGGACTGCAGGAGTTTCTGAACAATCTCAGCCTGACAAAGAACGAAGAACTTATCGGCGGCCAGATTCTGAAGGAGATCAGAGCCAGAGTCGGCTTTTTAGTGAATGTGGGACTGGGCTATCTGTCCCTATCCCGCGCCACAGGGACACTGTCCGGCGGCGAAGCCCAGCGTATCCGTCTGGCAACCCAGATTGGCTCCGGACTGGTGGGCGTATGTTACATCTTGGATGAGCCCAGTATCGGCTTGCACCAGCGGGACAACGACAGGCTGCTGGCAGCCCTGAAGAACCTGCGTGACCTGGGCAATACCCTGATTGTGGTGGAGCATGACGAAGATACCATGCGGGAAGCCGATTACATCGTGGATATCGGACCGGGAGCAGGCTCCCACGGCGGAGAAGTGGTGGCATGCGGCACCGCGGAAGAAATCATGAAGATACCGGAGTCCATCACCGGCCAGTATTTAAGCGGAGCCTTAAAGATACCGGTCCCGGCGGTAAGAAAGAAGCCCACCGGCTGGATTACCGTGCAGGGCGCACAGGAAAACAACCTGAAAAACATAGATGTGGATTTCCCGTTGGGAGTCATGACGGTGGTGACCGGTGTTTCCGGCTCCGGCAAGAGCTCGCTGGTAAACGAAATCCTCTATAAGCATCTGGCAAAGAAGCTGAACCGGGCGCGCACCATTCCAGGCAAACACAAGGGTATCAAGGGCGTGGAGCAGCTGGACAAGGTCATTGCCATTGACCAGTCCCCCATCGGCAGGACACCCCGTTCCAACCCGGCCACCTATACCGGCGTATTCGACCAGATACGCGACCTGTTTGCGGCAACGGCGGATGCCAAGGCAAAGGGCTACAGCAAGGGACGTTTCAGCTTCAACGTAAAGGGCGGACGCTGCGAAGCCTGCAGCGGTGACGGCATTATCAAAATCGAAATGCACTTTTTACCGGATGTGTATGTGCCCTGCGAGGTCTGCGGCGGCAAACGTTACAACCGGGAAACACTGGATGTGAAGTACAAGGGAAAGAGCATCTACGATGTACTGGATATGACGGTGGAGGAGGCACTGCCTTTCTTTGAGAATGTGCCTTCCATCCGCAGAAAGATTGAAACCCTCAACGATGTGGGACTTTCCTATGTGAAATTAGGACAGCCCTCCACGGAGCTTTCCGGCGGTGAGGCACAGCGTATCAAGCTGGCGACGGAATTAAGCCGGCGCAGCACCGGCAAGACCATATACATCTTAGACGAGCCAACCACGGGGCTCCATTTCGCCGACGTGCAGAAGCTTGTGGAAATTCTGCAGAAGCTGACGGAGGGCGGCAATACCGTGGTGGTAATTGAGCACAATCTGGATGTGATCAAAACGGCGGACTACATCATCGACATCGGTCCCGAAGGCGGAGACGGCGGCGGTACGGTCATTGCGAAGGGCACGCCCGAAGAGGTTGCGGCAAATCCCGCATCCTATACCGGAAAATATATTAAGAAAATGCTGTAAAGTATCCGGGAAAAATGACGATAAATATATAAATGCACGGACGCAGGAGTAAAGGAAGGAACCACTTGCTTTATTTTCTGCGTCTAATTTTTTAATTTTTTATTTACCCCCTATGAAAATGGCACAAATTGGGTTATAATAACTTCATATGTTTTTTAGAATGAAGAATATGAGCCAACCGGCTTTTTTGTTGATAAGGACCATGAAAGGGGTACAGATGTATGCAGTACACAGATATCGGAATTGATTTAGGAACAGCAAGTATTTTGGTTTACATCAGAGGAAAAGGCGTCGTATTGAAGGAGCCGTCCGTAGTAGCTTTTGATAGAGATACCAACAAGATTAAGGCAATCGGTGAGGATGCGAGACTGATGCTCGGCAGAACTCCGGGCAACATCATTGCCGTAAGACCTCTCCGCCAGGGTGTTATTTCCGATTACACTGTTACCGAGAAAATGATGAAGTATTTCATCCAGAAAGCACTGGGTAGAAGGACATTCCGTAAGCCCCGTATCGCGGTCTGTGTTCCCAGCGGTGTTACCGAAGTAGAAAAGAAAGCGGTAGAAGACGCAACCTATCAGGCAGGCGCCAGAGAAGTATTCATTATCGAGGAGCCCATTGCGGCGGCTATCGGCGCAGGCATTGATATTTCCAAGCCCTGCGGCAACATGATTGTCGACATCGGCGGCGGTACCTCAGACATTGCCGTTATTTCCTTAGGCGGCACGGTTGTCAGCGCATCCATCAAGATAGCTGGCGATGACTTCGACGAGGCCATTGTCCGTTACATGCGTAAGAAACACAATCTGCTGATCGGTGAAAGAACAGCAGAGGATATGAAGATAAAAATCGGTTCCGCATACCACAGACCGGAGCCGGATTACATGGATGTACGCGGCCGTAACTTAGTAACCGGTCTCCCCAAGACCGTGAGAGTTTCTTCCGAAGAAACCGAAGAAGCCTTAAAAGAAACCACGGCGCAGATTGTGGAAACCATCCACAGCGTACTGGAAAAGACTCCGCCCGAACTGGCTGCCGATATTGCAGACAGAGGCATTGTGTTAACCGGCGGCGGAAGCCTGCTGCGCAGTCTGGAAGAACTCATTTCCGCCAAGACCGGCATCAACACCATGACAGCCGAAGACCCTATGACAGCCGTTGCTATCGGCACCGGCAAATATGTAGAGTTCTTAGCCGGCTACAAAGAAGACTAAACCGGCTTCAGCATCTCCTGAGACCGGGTGCAAGGGAGGAAAAGTATGTTAAAAGGTTTATACACTGCCTATACGGGTATGCTGAACGAACAGAACCGCATGGATATCATGACCAACAATCTGGCAAATGCATCCACAGTCGGATTCAAAAAAGAAGGCTCCACCAGCCAGTCTTTTAACTCTATTCTGGCATACAAGCTGAAGGACAGCTCCGTAGGTCTTGGCAGAAGCGAAAATATAGGTACCAACACACCCGGCGTCAAAATCGGCGAAAACTACACGGATTACACACAGGGTTCCTTCCGTGTAACAGGCAATACCTTTGACCTGGCACTGACCGACAGCGGTTTCTTTGCCGTGGAGTTTACCAACAAAGCAGGGGAAACCTCCACAAAGTACACCCGTGCAGGTAATTTTACCCTGAATAAGGACGGTTATCTGGTGACCGGCGACGGTGACTATGTACTGGATACGGCTAACCGCAGAATCAAACTGGATCCCCTGAAGGAATCGGCGGTCCTGACGGACGGTACCATTACCCAGGACGGCACGCATGTGGCGAAAATCCAGATTGCGGACTTTGAAAATTATGATTATCTTACCCGCTACGGTGAGACCTATTTTGAACCGGTGGAAGGGGCAAAAAGCGTGGCTTCCCGGGCAGAAATCCAGTCGGGTTATCTGGAAATGGCAAATGTTCAGGTAGTTTCCGAGATGGTCAATATGATCAGCATTACGAGACAGTATGAGAGCAATCAGAAAATTCTGCAGACCTACGACAGCTCCTTAGAGATTGCCGTAAAAGAACTCGGCAAGGTATAAGGCAGACTGGATGGATACGGTAGTGACCTGATGCAGTAGAAAGACTGCCCAGGTACAGGAGGAATAAAAATGGTACGAAGCTTATGGACGGCGGCAACCGGTATGATTGCCCAGCAGACCAACGTAGATAATATTGCAAATAACCTTTCCAATGTCAATACGGTAGGTTACAAGACGCAGGTAAACGAATTCAAATCCCTGTTATACCAGACCTTACAGACAAGGACCACTTCCGCCAACGGCGAGCAGAAGCCCACCGGAGCACAGGTAGGCTTAGGCGTGCGGAATGCCTCCATTTCCACCATCTTCAAGGATGGCAACATGACGGCAAGTGAAAGCGATACGGCTTTTGCCATTACCGGAAGCGGCTTCTTTGCAGTAAAGGGTGAGGACGGCAATACCTACTATACCAGAAACGGTAACTTTTTATGGACGAGAGCCTCCAACGGTGGCATTATGCTGGCGGATACGGACGGCAGGCCGGTACAGGATTCTGCCGGCAAATCCATTATTTTAAGCAATAAGTACGAGACCAGCAAAATCAGTGTGACAAGCAACGGCGAAATCTGTTATCCCGATGCCAACAACAACCCGAAATCCCTCGGCATCCGCATCGGTCTTTACCAGTTCTCCAATCCGGGCGGACTGGAAAAGAAGGGAAGCACCCTGTTCCAGCAGACTGCAGCCAGCGGCGCTCCCATCAACGAGGCAACCAGCAGAGCCGTAAGAAAGAGCTCCGTATGGCAGGGCTTCTTAGAGGCTTCCAACGTACAGGTCGTAGACGAAATGGTCAACATGATTGTGGCACAGAGAGCTTACGAAATGAATTCCAAGGCGATTACTGCATCGGATGAAATGCTTCAGCAGGCAAACAATCTGCGCCGTTAATAGAAAGATAAGGTAGTACATATGGATATCGGTAGTTTGACAAACAGTTATATGGATATGCTGAAGACGAACAGTTCCCAGACGGCATCTAAGCTGCAGCAGACATCTAAAAAGGATTACAGCAAGGCAACAGATGACGAGCTGATGAGCGCCTGCAAGGAATTTGAAGCTTATTTTGTAGAACAGATGTTTAAGGAAATGGTAAAGACCATTCCTGAGTCTGACAGTGCTTCGTCTTATACGTCCAATCTTGTGGATTACTACAAGGACAATATGATTCAGGAAATCGCAGGCGAGACTTCGGAGCAGGGCAGCCTGGGGCTGGCGCAGATGCTTTACGAACAAATGAAACGGAATTATAACTTATAGGGACTGCCAATGGCAGTCCTTTTTGTTGGTTGATAAAAAGAGCGCGGAGAGGAGAACCATGGAAAAAATAACCGGCTTTGTGGAACACATTGTGTTTCAGAATACGGACAACGGCTATACGGTGCTGGAATTATCCGGGGAAGAAGGAGAAATCATATTAGTGGGTATGATGAAGGGCATTACCCAGGGAGAAAGCATTGACGCGGAGGGCGACTATATCGAGCATCCCGTTTACGGCAGGCAGTTTAAGGTAAACAGTTACAGGGCTGTGACGCCGAAGGATGCGGCGGGCATGGAGAGGTATCTGGCAAGCGGCGCCATAAAAGGCGTGGGCGCAGCTCTGGCAGCAAGAATTGTAAAAGCCTTCGGCACCGACACCTTCCGCATTATTGAGGAAGAACCTATCCGCCTTGTGGAGGTAAAAGGCATAAGCGACAGGATAGCCAGGGAGATAGCGGCGCAGATGGAGGAAAAACGGGATTTGCGGGAAGCGTTCCTATTTTTACAGCAGTACGGAATATCCAACACATTAGCGGTCAAAATTTATAATACCTATGGTGATAATCTGTACCGCGTGCTGCAGGAAAATCCGTACAAAATGACGGAAGATATTGAGGGCGTGGGCTTTAAGATTGCGGATGAAATCGCTTCCCGAATCGGCATTCACACGGACTCCGATTACCGTATCCGCAGCGGTATTTTATATGTCCTGAGCCAGGCAATGGCGGAGGGGCATATGTACCTGCCACAGGAGCTGCTCATCAAAAGAACGCAGGAGCTGCTTTTAGTTGACGAAGACAATATACGTCCCCACCTGCAGAATTTAGGCATGGACAAAAAACTGGTACTGAAAAAAATGCCGGATGAGGAAGAACTGCAGGTATTTGCGGCAAGCGCCTACTATGCGGAATTAAGCTGCGCGGGCATGCTCCATGATTTGAATCTTTCTCTTTACGGGGAGGAGGGCATGCTGCCGGCGGTGGAAACGAAAATAAAAGGACAGATAGAAACCATTACGAGAGAGGAGCATCTGGAACTGGACTCTTTACAGGAAGAAGCGGTGTTCCAGTGCGTGAAAAACGGCGTATTCATTCTGTCCGGAGGTCCCGGTACAGGGAAAACCACCACGATTAACACCATTATCAAATATTTTGAACAGGAAAAACTGGATATCTTTCTGGCGGCGCCCACAGGACGTGCAGCCAAGCGTATGACGGAGGCAACCGGGTATGAAGCAAGGACCATTCACCGGATGCTGGAGCTTTCCGGCGCCCTTTCGGGGGGAGACCGGAAGGCGGGATTTGAACGGAACGAAGATAACCCGCTGGAAGCAGACGTGGTCATTATCGATGAAATGTCCATGGTGGATATTTATCTGT
>ULNE01011460.1_pt1 | contig 16048 bp, 14 predicted proteins | sample 1951831 | NCBI WGS metagenome assembly ULNE01 (sample SAMEA4835568, study PRJEB28245) | human gut metagenome | biome: gut microbiome; material: fecal sample | place: Denmark | collected 2008 | reverse complement strand
TCATAGGTTCGAGTCCTATAGCATCCACCATTTAGCGACGTCAGGTCGCTTTTTTTATGCCTGAAATTTGGCATGTCTAAGCCCACTAACTTCAACAGCTGATTACGGTTTAAAAGATGAGACATTAGCCAGTCTCACCTCGTTAAACTGGGTAACAAAGTGCTGTAATGTCATCATCAGCGGTTCCTGTGGTGTAGGTAAAACGGGGTTAGCCTGTGCACTTGGATACAACTGCTGTTCTAATGGTATTTCTGTAAGGTATTACAGAACTTCAGACCTTTTATTGGAAATGACCAATAAGCTAGGGATGGATAAACTTAGATTCATGCGAAATTTACAACGATTCAAGGTATTGATATTAGATGACTTTGGAATTTCAAAGATATCCACATCAGAATCTCAAGATTTGTTCAATATTATTGATGACAGGTATAAAACAGCATCAACAGTTATATCAACTCAGCTAAAGAAGAGAGCCTTTCCAATTCTTTTAGGTAGCGATACTAAAGCTGAAGCTGCAACTGACAGACTATTGCACCCTTCTATAGAAATAGAGCTTAAAGGTCCTTCCAGAAGAAAATAGACTGAACAGTAAATAAGTAACAAGGTCATTTCCAAAGAGCTTAATTGTGAAATGACCTTTTGGATTTAAAAATATAAGAAAAGATTTTAAAAATATAAGAGAGAAGATGATTTATAAAAGATCTGAATTTAAAAATATTGGAAGTAATCTATGAATTTAAAAGAATGAAATTAATTTAGTCGTGGATTTTGCAACTACTGTTGGTTGCTACCTCAGAACCATCCTGTAAAACTATACCTTTAAGGTTAGACAGTCTCTCTTTTAATACTTTTACAAGTTCTGATCCTTCTGAGAAGTCTTGCTCTAAAGCTGTTGTATTAACAATCACATACAGTTTTTCTACAAATAAGACGAACTCTTTTTTAACTAGAAAGTCATAGAATGGCTCCCATTTCATGAACACTAGCTTCTCTTTAATACATATTGAAACTCCTTATTAAAGTGATTAACACGATCCTAGATACAAGAGCATTCTTCCTGATGTTCCTGTTATAGGATCATCCTCGTTCTAAAAGAACGCCCTTTATTGCAACATACACTCCTCTTCTTTTCGCTTGTATGTTGGATCTTAAACTTGCTTTGGGCAATCTCACTTTCAATCTTAAAAAATCATCTTGATATTTTTAGGCATATTTCTGATTTTTTTAAGAACTAATCCTCTTTAGCCAATTTCTATAATTATTTCAAAGAAAAGTTAATTAGCTTATTTAAAGGCAAGCCTTAGCTGTTTACATACACAACTTTGGAGTAATCGAACATGAAGTTAAAATCAACCAAAACTGTTTTAAGCTCTTTATTTTTAGCAACTGTACTTGCAACAGGTGCGATTTCTACCTCTTTTATGCCAAAAGCTATGGCATCTGAAATTGTCTTTACAGGTGCTTCTAATTTAAGAGAACTGACAAATGCTGAAATTAAATCACCAAATGAAAATCCATTTGGTTTAGTTTACAGAGGTGCAATTACAGAGAATGTAAAAGGTAAGGTAAACATCCATCCTGTAACTTATATTCTTAATGGTAACAAGATCTCAGCTAATATCTACACTCCTGCAAACTACGATCCAAACAAGAAGTATGCAGCCGTTGTTGTAGCTCATCCTAATGGTGGTGTTAAAGAGCAGGTAGCAGGTTTATATGCTCAAAGATTAGCTGAATTAGGTTATATCACCATTGCAGCTGATGCTTCATTCCAGGGAGCTAGTGGCGGACAGCCAAGAAACCTAGATAATCCTTCTTTTAGAGTTGAAGATATCCACGGAATGGCAGATATCATTGAAACCTTTAAAGGTGTTGATCCTGAAAGAATCGGTGCTTTAGGTATCTGTGGCGGTGGTGGTTACACCATTAAAGCTTCACAGACTGACAAACGCTTAAAGGCTGTAGCAACATTATCTATGTTCAATTCAGGTATTGTAAGAAAAGATGGCTTTTTAGATTCAGCAAAAGATACAACCTTAAAGCGTCTTCATGAAGCATCTGAGCAAAGATCAAAAGAAGCTTTAGGCGAGAAGATCTTAAGAACTCCTGCTACTGAAACAGCTCAAATCTCAGATGAAGAGCTAGCTAAGATGCCAACTCTATATCGTGAAGGTTATATCTATTACGGTAAGACTCACCGTCATCCAAATTCAACCTTCCAGTACACAGTGCGCAGCAACCTTGATCTGTTTACCTTTGATGCTCGAGAGAACATGGAGTTAATCGATCAGCCATTACTAATGATGGCAGGTGCCGATGCTGATACTCTGTACATGACTGAAGACTGCTTTAAGAGAGCAACTGGCACTAAGAATAAGGAGCTCTTTACCTTAAAAGGAGCAACACATATTCAGACTTACTTTGTACCAGAGTATGTAGATACTTTTGTCTCAAAGTTATCTGATTTCTATGGCAAGAATCTTTAATAAAGTTCTGTAGAGAAATCTTAAAACTGAAGGTGTACTAAAAATCATCAGGTACACCTTCTAGGTCGAACAATCTTGGAGACAAAATGCCTCACTTACGTTTTAAAAAGTCTTTAAAGTTATCTTTAGTAGCTTCAAGTCTCATTTTTTCACAAGTAGTCTTTGCTCAAAACAGTTCAAAGTATCTTGAGACTAATGAGAGAGCAAAAGTTGCAAATGAGCTGTATGCATCATTACATGGCAATAAGAAGTTCTTTTTAGAAGATACTGATCCTCAAATGTCAGCTCTCATGAAGAAATATCTTTATGCTGATATTTCCTCTCAAAGCTCTCTTTCAAGAGAGCATCAGGAACTGGTTACAGCTGTGACTTTAACTACCTTACAGGTAAATGACAATCTTTTAGAACATGCTTTTGTTGAAGCTCTAAATGCTGGGGTAGCTCCTCTAAAACTGCGTGAAGCTGTCTATCAGTGCGTGCCATACATTGGTATTGCACGTGAGATTATGGCATTAGAGAGCTTAAACAAAATCTTTAAAGCAAAAAACATCAAGTTACCATTAGAAGATGCAGCAACTACCAGTGATGAAGACAGATTTACTAAAGGTCTTGAGTTACAGGTTGGAACCTATGGTGAGCGTATTGTAAAAATGCGTGAGAGTACACCTGACAATCAAAAACATCTTCAGGATGACCTGTCAGCTTTCTGTTTTGGCGATATCTATACAAGACAGGGGTTAAGTCTTAAAGAAAGAGAAATTCTAACTGTAGCTGCAATCGGTACTATAGGAGAAGAACCTCAATTTAAGAGCCACATAAGAGGTCTTATTGCAGCAGGAGGTTCTCAGAATGAGGTAATAGGGGTGATTACCTCAATTAATCCATATTTAGGTTTTCCTAGAACTCTAAATCTTATGAAATACGCAAATGAAGTCTTTCAAGGCCTAAATAAATAGTCCTTTAATACGTTACTTACAAATTCAGGAGTTTTAGATGAAAAACTTAATCTTAAAGTCAGCATTACTTCTTGCAGCAGGAGTCTTTATGTCACAGGCAACCTTTGCCAAATCTTTAACCATCTATTTTTCAAGAGCAGATGAAAACTACGGCGTAGGTTATGTAAAAGAGGGTAATACAGCAAAATTAGCAAAGATCATCGCAGAAAAGACAGGCTCTGATCTTCATGAGATTTCACCAGTAACTGCTTATCCAAAACAGTATAAGGCAGCAACTGAGGTTGCTCGTACTGAAAAAGAGAATAACGCACGTCCAGACTACAAGACAGATCTTGTTTCCGTTGATGAGTATGACACTGTTTATATTGGTTCACCTGTATGGTGGGGGGATATGCCAATGGTGATGTACACCTTTTTAGAGAAAAACTCCTTAGATGGCAAAAAGATTTATCCATTTGTAACTCATGAAGGCAGTGGTTTGAGCGCAATTGATTTAAGACTTCAGTCTATGTTCAAAAATGCAAAAGTTGGTAAAGCTTTAGTGATGAAAGGACAGTTAGCACAAAAGGCTAATGATGAGGTTAAAGATGAAGTTGATGAATGGTTAAAAGAGATCGGTAAATAAGACAGGTTAAGTTTAAAACAAAGTATCTAACCTTATAAGAGGATAACTGTATGAAATTAAAAAAGAGCATTATTCCATTTTTAATTCTCTCATCCACAGTCATGTCACCAGTACAGGCTCAAGAGGAAACTTATAGTTATCCTTCTGTAAAAGAGGTTGAACAGGAACTGTCTAAAGTAGAAGGTGCTGTATTCCCTGTAGGAGTTGAGAATAAGTCGAATGAAAAATACTTTACAGCTCCGTCTTATTTAGCTCCTGTATCTACAGATCCTAGTGTACATATGTTCGTAGTTACCTTCGCTCCAGGCTCAATCAACAATTGGCATGTACACCACAATTCATGTCAGGTTTTAATTGGAGTTTCAGGTCACGGCTATTATCAGATCTGGGGTGAAGATATAAAAGAGCTAAAGCCAGGTAGCAGTGTCACCATTCCTGCTGAAACCAAACACTGGCATGGAGCATCACCAAACAGCTATTTTCAACATCTTGCCTATATGAACAGTGGAGACAACGTCTCAACAGAATGGTTAGAAAAAGTTGATATGACTGATTATAAAAATCTTAAGTAGGTTTTAGATATCAAAGATTGATATAAAAGGGATTTATATGAACAAGATAATTTATTTGTCGGCTTTGGCTGTAAGCATCATATCTTTTAATGCAATTGCTTTTACAAAGCCTGTAACCATAGTTGAGCAGGGAAGTTTTGCAACTGCAGGAACAGTAAAAGTAGCAGATGGCACCTACAATCCAAATGATCCTAAAGATTTAAGTGGCCAAACTTTGCATGGTGATCATGCTTATGTAATGTACCAGATCCCTCAAAATGCAAGAAAACTTTCTTTAGTCTTTTTACACGGCTATGGTCAATCAGGTAAAACCTGGGAGACAACTCCTGATGGTCGTGACGGTTTTAATAATATCTTTTTAGAAGAAGGCTATAAGACCTATGTTATGGATGAGCCTGGCCGCGGCAGAGCAGGTCGTTCAACTGTAGCTCGTAATGTTACTCAAACTCCAGATGATGAGCTGTGGTTTAACACTTTCAGAATTGGTGTTTGGCCAAACTTTTATGACAATGTGGCTTTTGCTCAGGATGAAAAATCTCTAGATCAGTTCTTCCGTCAGATGACACCTGATACCGGTATTTATGATGAAAATGTTTTTGCAAAATCTGTTGTAGATACCTTTGAGGTAGCAGGTGACGGTATCTTAATGACACATTCTGCAGGTGGCGGTCCTGGCTTTAGAGCAGCTACAGTCTCAGACAAGATTAAAGCTGTAATTTCTCTAGAGCCTGGTACCTTCCCATTCCCTAAAGGTGAGTTACCTGATGTTGAAGAGACAACTAGCATGTTTCCTGCCAAAGGCTATGAAATCTCAATGGAGAACTTTAAAAAGTTAATCTCAAAACCTATCGTGGTTTACTTTGGTGACAATATTCCCCAAGGGAAAACTCCAGTTAAGAACTATGGTCAGGACAACTGGAGAACACGTTTAAACCTGGCTCATGAATTTGAGCGTGTAGCTAAAAAGTATCATGGCAAAGTAAGTATCGTAAGTTTGCCTGATTTAGGGGTTAAAGGTAATACCCATTTTATGATGTCTGATCTTAATAACCGCGATGTAGCCAAGGTTATTGAAAACTGGTTGCACGAAAACGGTCTGGACAGGTAAAAGATGATTTATGTTAAAGCGAATTTTAGGTACTAATCAATCTGGAGAAAAGCTGGAGGTGAGCGCTGTTGGCTTAGGATGTATGGGACTTAACCAGGGCTATCCTCCATTTCCTCCAAAAGAATCTGGCATCAGCTTTTTACAAAAAGCAGTAGAGTTAGGTGAAGACTTTTTTGATACCTCTGAGCTCTATGGTTTTTATAAAAATGAAGAGTTGGTAGGAGAGGCTTTGCAGCCAGTACGTAATAAAGTAAAGATTGCAACCAAGTTTGGCTGGAATATTCAAGATGGAAAGCTTTTAGGCCTGGATTCATCTCCTAATGCCATTAAAAAAGCAGTTGAAGGATCTTTAAAGAGACTGAGAACAGATCATATTGATATCTACTATCAGCATCGTGTGGATCCTAATGTTCCAATTGAAGATGTAGCTTTAGTCATGGAGTCTTTATGTAAAGAGGGCAAAATCCTTCATTGGGGCCTGTCTGAAGCAGGTTTAAAAACTTTAGAGCGCGCCAACTCTGTATTTAAAGTAACCGCAGTGCAGTATGAATATTCTCTGTGGTGCAGAGAATTAGAACAGTCTTTAATGCCTGTTCTTGAAAAACATCAAATAGGTCTGGCTGCTTTTTCTCCTTTAGGCAAAGGAATGCTCGCAGGCAAATTTAAAAAAGCTGAAAGTTTTGGTAAAGACGATTACAGAAGAACTGTTCCACGCATGAGCAACAAAGAAATGATGGAACACAATTTACAGATTGTAAATCAAATTGAGGCATTTGCTAAAGCGAGAACCTGTACTGTAGCTCAATTGTCATTAGCTTTTATCCTGCATCAAAAGTCATACATAGTACCTATTCCTGGTACTACCAAGATAAATAGACTTCAAGAAAATCTTAAAGCTATGGATTTGTCTTTAACAGAAAAAGACTGGCAGGAATTTACTGACCTTACCTCTTCCATGGAAGTTGAAGGAGAGCGGTTTGGCCGTGAGGCAGAACCTTGGGCAGGTAACGAGGCTGTTACCCGTTAAAGCTCATTGTCTATGTCTATATCAATATAAATTAAGTTTTAATTAGAGGTTTATCGTGAAGAGTTTTACTTATTCTTATCCAGTAAAGGTAGCATTTGCTGATAATTCAATTGAAGAAAAGTTACCAGAGCTTTTAAAGAACGCAGGGCAGAAGGTAATGCTAGCTTATGGCAAAGGTGCCATTAAAAAAGCTGGTATTTATGACAGAGTTGTTAAGGTATTAAAAGATGCTGATAAAGAAATTGTTGAATTCTCTGGCATCATGTCAAATCCTACCTATGAAAAAGTTTTAGCAGGAGCCAAACTTGCCAAAGATGAAAAGGTAGATTTTATCTTAGCAGTAGGCGGTGGCAGTGTTATTGACTGCTGCAAGATTGTATCTGCACAGGCAAAGCTAGAAAACGATATTTGGAATTATGAGTATCAGGATAAAAAGAGACCAGATTCTTTTATTCCTCTAGGCTGTATCGTGACAGCTTTTGGTACCGGCGCTGAAATGAATAATGGAGCTGTAATCACCAATGAAAAGCAAAATCTAAAAGCTCCTTTATGGGGAGCTTTCTATGATTTTGCGCTTTTAGATCCTGCTCTTACTCTGACCATGCCATTGTCACAGGTGATCTCCGGTGCCTTTGACTCATTAAGTCACTGTATGGAGATCTATATGGGAACTCCAAGAGACAGCTGTGTTTCAGATGAGATTAACGAAGCTGTGCAGCGCAATATCATTAAGAATTTAAGAAAGACCTTAAAAAATCCTCAGGATCTTGAGGCTCGCTCTGAACTTGTATGGGATGCTGCTATGGCAGAAAACGGCATTTTAAAAATCGGTAAAGTGACCGATTTCCAGTGCCATATGTTAGAGCATCAGTTAGGAGCCTATACAGACTGTAATCATGGACAGGGCTTAGCTGTAATTCATCCTGTTTTATATAGTCATATGGCAGAAGAGGCTAAAGAGCAGTTCTCAAGATTAGCTGTATCTGTATGGAATGTAGACAAAGAAGGTAAGAGTGAAAAAGAACTGGCTTTAGCTTTTGTGGTTGCCTTACAGAACTTCATTAAAGAATGTTCACTGCCAACTTCATTTACTCAAATGGGGATTTCTAAAGATACAGATTTTAAAGCCATAGCTGAATCTACTTTTAAGATGAAAGGTTGTGCTAAGCAGTTTACATCAGATGAGCTTTTAGAAATCTTAAAAGAGTGTTTGTAAAAAAGTTTGATGAATTTTTTTAGTGAAAGTAAGAAGGCAAGCATTATGAACTGTAATTTTAAGTTAGCTTAATTAAAAAGAGCTCTTGTAATCAGTATTACAACAGGTGCAGTTACTCTGTCAGGATGCAGTAATAATCAGGAAACTCTGTATGAAAGCGGATTTTCACTACCTAATACCTATACCACTAACACTGATTTTACAGGTATTGTTACAAGAACACCTGTTGTCTTTGAAAATGAAGACAGCCATTTAAAATTGGCAGGTATTATCTTTAGACCGCAAAATGTGGATAAAAAAGAAAAACTGCCAACAGTCGTGGTTGCAGGACCTATGTATGCACCTAAAGAGCAGACTCAATCTTTGTATGCTCAAAAGATTGCAGCTTTAGGCTATGAAACCATGGTCTTTGATTATTCATATATAGGATCAAGTGAGGGGGAACCTCGTGGGCTTGAAAATCCTAAAATCAAAGTAAGTGATATCAAATCTGCTATTAGCTATCTTGAAAAGTCAGATGGGGTAATTTCAGACAGAATCGGTGTTATGGGCATTTGTGGCTCGGGCGGTTATATGACTGCGACAGCTGCACAAGATAAGCGTATCAAAACACTGATTACGCTGGTGCCATATACCTTGATGGATGGCATTCATACTATGAGTAAAGATGAAGCTTTAGAGCAGCAATCTCATTATGAAAAGTATGGTACTGATCCTAAACATCTGGCTTTAATTGAGCCAAATACGGAAGGCGCTACCTACTACCACAATTATAAGCGAGGTGCTTCTGCTAATTACATCGATGCTGTTGCCTATTCACAACTTTACTGGTGGCAGTTTCAACCTATAGATTTCGCTCCAAAGGTTACAGTTCCAGCACTTGTGCTGGTAGGAGAGACTGCTTTCTCTCGTGATGGTGGTGAGAAGATCTTTAATAACTTAAGTTCAAAGGTAAAAGAACTCCATGTAATCAAAGGTTCTGATCATTTCTCAATGTACGATCAGGAGCCATTTGTAACTGAGAATATGTCCTTTATAGAAAAGTTCTTAAAGGCAAATCTGTAACAAATTTAATAACCTCTCTTGTTTTATAATCTCTAAATTTGGCTTCATATCAATATATGAAGCCTCTTTTTGCTCTCCCATTTACACAGCTCTCAATTATCATTTTTTTAGAGCCTGACATTTTTAGGCAAGTCTTTGACAAGATTTAGCTCATTTATTGATTTTTACTAAACTATGATTAAAACTAGATAAAAAGCTGTTCTTTAAAGCTCATATCAAAATATAGAAAGGGATTGTAAAGAAAGAACATAAAAGGAGCCACGCATGAATAATTCAATTGATAGTACTCTTGAAGCTTTATCAGATGTAATTTTAAGAAATCACAAAGCTAATGGTTCTGTATTAACCAAAGTTCCAAATCTTTATCTGGTAAGACAGGGCTTTGTCTCCGCTCCTAAACACTTTTTCCATAAACCTTCACTGTGTGTGATCACACAGGGTAAAAAGGTCATGTGCCTTCAGGAAAATCACTATGTATATTCAACTGGTGATTATCTTTTATCCTCAATGAGTTTGCCTTTAACAGGAGAAGTGGTAGAAGCAAGTCATGCTAAGCCCTACCTTTCTGTTAAGATCGAATTTGATATGAAACTTTTAATGGAGGTCATGACCTCATTAAAACTAGGAAATGATGCTACTTGTGAATGTGATTCAACCTGTCCTTCAATTGAGGTGGGTCGATTAGATGAGAGTTTAATGGAGTCTATTTACAGATTATGCTCTTTAGTAGACTATCCTGAGGATATTGAATTTTTAGCAAAACCTTATACCAAAGAAGTCTATTACAGACTTTTAAAAGGTAAATTAGGCTCTATTTTAACTCAGTTTGCTGTAAAAGGAAATGCAACTGTAATTAGAGATATTGTAAAAGAGATCACTGACAACTATGCTGAACCATTAACTCTAGAAAAGTTAGCTGAAAAATATCACATAAGTCTGCCTACATTACACCGTCACTTTAAGCATTTTACAGACATGAGTCCGATACAGTTTCAGAAGACTTTAAGACTGCAGCAGGCAAGACAGTTGATGTTAAATAAGGGGGCTAATGTTTCTACAGCAGCCTTTGAGGTAGGGTACGAGAGCGCGTCTCAATTCTCAAGAGAATATTTACGCATGTATGGACTGTCTCCTAAAGATGATATTAAACAGTTAAGAGCTACTCTTGCCTAAGCTATTGAACCATTTTTAGCAGTGTATAGCATCCTATTTTTAGGGGCAGCTGAGTAAGAAGCAGGGTAAGTGTTTTTGCAGTAAGTAACGAGTTTTGTAAAAGAAAAGGCTTGAACAGAAAAATGCTCAAGCCTTTGCAAAAAATAACCTAATCTGATTACTTTAAGTATTCTGTTACGTTCTTTTCAATTCTTGCTGCTACATCCTGACCTTCAGCCTTAACGAACTTCTCACCAGTGATGTGCTCATATAACTCTAAGTAACGTTCGCTGATTGAATTTACGATCTCATCTGTCATCTCAGGAACCTGCTGACCTGCTTTACCCTGGAAACCGTTATCCATTAACCACTCACGTACGAACTCTTTTGACAGCTGCTTCTGAGCTTCGCCCTTTGCAAAACGCTCTTCGTAACCGTCTTTATAGAAGTAACGGCTTGAATCTGGAGTATGGATCTCATCCATTAAGTAAATCTTACCGTCATGCTTACCAAACTCGTACTTAGTATCAACTAAGATTAAGCCACGCTTTGCAGCAATCTCTGTACCACGCTTGAATAAAGCTAAGGTGTATTTTTCTAATACAGCATATTCTTCAGCAGTAGCTAAACCCTTAGCGATGATCTCTTCTTTAGAAATATCCTCATCGTGGGTACCAATTTCGCCCTTAGTGGTAGGGGTGATGATAGGCTCAGGGAACTTCTGGTTCTCTTTCATGCCTTCAGGTAGTTTTACACCGCAGATCTCTCTTACGCCACTCTTGTAAGCTCTCCATGAGCTACCGCATAAGTAACCACGAACAATCATTTCTACAGGGAAACCCTTGCACATTACACCAACGGTTACCATTGGATCTGGTGTAGCAAGTTTCCAGTTAGGGCAGATGTCTGTAGTTGCATCTAAGAACTTAGCAGCGATCTGGTTTAAAACCTGACCCTTGAAAGGAATACCACGTGGCAGAATTACGTCGAATGCTGAAATTCTGTCGGTTGCTACCATTACTAACTTTTCATCGTTGATGTTGTAAACATCACGAACTTTTCCGTGATAAACGCTCTTCTGGCCTGGAAAGTTAAAGTCTGTTTTTGTTAATGCGTTACTCATGATTTTGATTTCCAAAATAAAATCTGCTTTTAAGCCTTGTCAAATCCCAGTGTTTTGGGATTTTATACGCTCCTCTTTCGGAGGCAGAGGCAATTATACACCTTTAATGATATTAGTGATGCACAACACAATATGCCTTAATTTTGCTATCAAGTGGTGCAATAGAAGTTGTCTTAAAATCTATTTTGTAAAAAACGCAATAAAGTTTAGTGTCTGTTGCAAAAAGTGATTGACTATTTAACTTAATGAGCAATAATAGCGTTATCAAAAGAACGTGCTACCTCATGTTCTTATCATTCTCTACTTTATCCACAACAGAGAATGGCTCAATTAAGGTTAAAAGCCTTGTCAGAGCAAAGAGCCTTAGATGCTGTACAAAACATGACCTAAAAAGCAAAGCTCCTTAATCAAAAGGACAGAAGCTTACGTCATAAGACAGTGAAACTAAGACTACTTTATTTCATATGTTTGTTTAGATTTAAATTTATAAAAGATCGCTGTAAAAAAGCGTGGAGTTAATATGACAGGCAGCTTGCTGTTTTGTATATGCTTAGCATATTTTGTTGTAGCATATTTCGTTTATGGTGGTTTCTTAAAGAGACTGTTCGCACTAGATCCAAAAAGACCTACACCTGCTAATACCCAGATCGATGGTATTGATTATGTTCCAACACCAGCAATAGTGTTATTTGGTCACCACTTTGCATCAATTGCAGGTCCAGGTCCTATCGTCGGTCCTATTATGGCTGCATACTTTGGTTGGCTCCCAGCTTTAATCTGGATTTTAGTAGGTTGTGTATTTGTAGGTGCATTCCACGATTTTGCTGCTTTAGTAATTTCAATTCGTAACAAAGGTCGTTCAATTTCCTTTGTTATGGAAAAGATGATGGGCTTTAACGGCAGACAGTTATTCTTATCATTCTGCATTCTGTGCTTAATCTTAGTTGTTGCAATTTTTACACTGTTAATTGCAGGTTTATTTGCTAAGTTCCCAGAAGTTGCAACTGCATCTATTCTGTTCATCATCATGGCACCTATCTTCTCATTAGTAACAAACAAGTTAGGTGTTTCATTAAAGAAAGCATCAGTTGTTTTCGTACCATTAGTATTCGTAGCTGTATATGTTGGTGAGGTTTACCCATTCAACATTGCAACAGCATTTGACTTAGATGCAGCAATTGTTCCAAAAGTATGGATCGCAGTTTTAGCTGTCTATATTTTCGCAGCATCAGTAATGCCAGTTCAGTGGTTGTTACAGCCTCGTGATTACTTAAATTCATGGTTACTGTATGCAATGTTAGCTTTAGGCTTTGCAGCAATCTTAGCTTACAACCCTGACATCAAGATGGATGCATTTGAAGGCTGGTCAGCTGTAACAGGTGACGGTAAGATGACAAATCTTGTACCAGCACTATTCATCTTCATTGCTTGTGGTGCTTGCTCAGGCTTCCATGCTCTGGTTGCATCAGGTACAACTTCAAAACAGTTAGATAACGAGAAGAATGCATTACCTGTAGGTTACGGTGCAATGCTTGTTGAAGGTATCTTGGGTGTTATGTCTCTAGTTGCTGTAATGTCAATGGACAGAGGCGTATTCGCAGACTTAGGTAAGAATCCACCTGCAGCATTTGCAACAGGTATTTCAGGCTTCTGTGATGCTTTAGGTATCGACGTAGGTTATGCAAAGACCTTTATCTCATTAGCAATTTCAGCTTTCATGATGACATCTCTTGATACAGCAACCCGTTTAGGTCGTTTCATCTGCCAAGAGTTATTCATGCCACGTGCAAAGTCAGAAGTTGAAGCTGAGAACAAGAAAGTTGAGTTAGGCTTTGTTAGAAAGTGCTTTACTAACAAGTTCATCTCATCATTTGCAATTGTTTTAGTATCAATCTTAATGGCATTAAGTGGTGAGGCTTCATCATTATGGCCAATCTTTGGTGCTTCAAATCAGTTAATGTCAGCATTAACCTTACTTGTTATCACCTTATGGTTACTGTCAAAGAATGTAAACTGGTTAGTTGCATTCATTCCTATGGTATTCATGATGGTAATGAGCTTATGGGGAGTTGTTCAGGTTATCGAACAGCAGTGGAACTCTAATGGTGTTCTTGTTGCAATCGGCTTTGTATTAGTAATCATGGCTTTAATGATGGCTGCATTAGGTTGTGCAATTATTGTTCATCACTTTAAGTTACACTTCCAGAAGGAACAAGCTTAATAGACTGTTTACTTCTAATTAATAGTTTTAATCCTATGTAAAGAGCAGTTTCGGGTAATTCTGAAGCTGCTTTTTTATAACCTTAATTTTTGAAAAAATTAAGAAAATATTACATGTCAAAAACTAAAAGACTGGTCTAATATTCTTATACAACCTCTTTGATCTGCAATTAAAATTATAAAAACCTTTCTCTTACATGTTTTTTAACATGTTTTTAACCTTTTAGATATCTGAATTTTATCTATAAAAGCTGTTAAATAAATTTCATTTTTTGATAGACAATGCGTATTTTTTTTTTATTATCGCCGGTGTTGCTAGTTGAAATTTTTTATTAACTACAAGATCGAATAATAAAGAAGACTGGGTGAGGTAGAAAATCTTATTTTAGAGACTTTCAAAGGATTAACTTGAAGTCGTTCCATCTAAATGATCTATTCTTGTAATTTCATTTCTTCTAGCTTGTGAACATTTAATTGAATATACGGATTGAATAATGATAAAACAAACTCGTGGTGCGTTAAATTTCTTAATTGCATCTTATAAAGCTATCCTAAAGCACGTTGTAGTAGTTGCAGCAGTTGCATCTGCTGCTGTTGTATCAGTAGCTAATGCTAAGACTTATGATTTAAGTGATGATTCAACATTCAATAGTGCATCAGTAAGCATTATTGATGACAATGATGGCACTGATACAATCATTACAAAAACATTAAATCCAAATTATTCTGGTACAAGAGACATTTATTCTTTAGCTGTTCAAAAGGGTAACATGAAATTTACCAATGGAGGTAAGTTGAATATTACTCAGCAACTTGTTCTTAGTGGTGGCTCCTTAGATGCAAGTAATACAGACATTGTTACTAGAATTTTATTAATGAACAATTATCAAACTTCTTCAACACCTACATACACCACAGCTACATTTTGAAACTTGCGTATAACTGATGTAGCTGGTTCTGTGGATGTAAAATTAAAAGCTGATAATCTCTATATAGATAGGCAGGTGATCTCGAATTTTGAAACTGTTGAGACAAAGAATTTATATGTTGGTCTTAATGGATCTGATAATTACAATGATCCTCAGTATATAATTGGAGAAGCATACTTCACAAATCTCAAAGCTGAGAATGCAGTTTTCTCTTCAGAATTTGGTTTGGCAGAAATAAGAGGTGTTATTACCAATTATGATGGTGATCTTGTAAAAAATCTGTCTGTTGGTCCAAATGCATATGTTCTATTAGGTATAAATCCTTTCTCTACTGCAGGAAGAAATTTTATAGATGATGCCTACGACAGATTAGGTTGGTTATCAGATGATCCTGTAAGAGATGGATCTGGATATAAATCAATTCTTTATATTTATAACCCAAATGGAATAAAGATTCAAAACGGTGGTGGTATCACAGTTGATGGTAATGTTGTAACTCCAAACGTTGAAGCTAACACTGTAACCATTGGCGACTACAGCGCAATTGTCTTATCAAAAGAATTGGCAGAAAATGCATTAGTATCAGGCAATAACCAGGCTGCAATTAGCTTTGCTGATGGTGTAACCGGAACAGTTAAATATTCAGCTAACTCAAGAATTGTTATTGATTCAAGTACAATCAAGTCTGGTTCTTCATATAACATCTTTGGCAAGCACTATGCAATTCCTACAAATGGTTATAGAGGAGCTTTAATTGTTGAGTCAGTGAATGGTAACTTTAAGGCTTACCTACCTCCATCAGGTTACGGAACAGGTGATAATAACTACAACACCATTGAAGGTGTACCTTCAAGTGACGTAGTTTACGTACCGGGTAATCAGAATCCTGATTCAGGTAACACAAATCCTGGTACAGGCGACAACGGCAATGCCGGTAACGCAGGTACCACCACTCCAAGCACACCTGATAACGGTAACAAGCCAGGTAATGCAGGTACCACCACTCCAAGCACACCTGATAACGGCAACAAGCCTGGTAATTCAGGCAATACCACCAAGCCAAGCTTACCAGGTCTACCAGGTACAGGTACTATCTATGAGACCTTCACAAGAGGTGATTACACTAACTTAGGTAATACCTTATATGGTCTGTTACACAAAACCATCAATGATGCAAATGCAAAGGGCACAGGTTCAGAGTTCTTATCAGCAGTAGCAGGTGAAACCTTCACCGGTGGTAAAGAAGCAGAACAGGCAGCACGTTTAGGTCAGTTAGGTGGTGTATATCAGTCAGCATTTACAGTAGGTAGCATTACAGATGACATCGTATCATCACGTAACGGTGTAGGCAGCTCAACAGGTTCACTGATTGTATCTGATAACAACAACGGCTTTGGTATCTGGTTATCACCAATGGTAAAGGTAGCAAGCTCAGATGGCTTTGATTCAGACGGTTTATCCTATGGTACAAGAGTAAGATTAACTGACTTTGCAATTGGTGCAGATTACACTTTAAATAACGGTTCACGTGTTGGTGCATACTTCCATACCGGTAACGGTAAGAGC
>ULNE01013360.1_pt1 | contig 16243 bp, 10 predicted proteins | sample 1951831 | NCBI WGS metagenome assembly ULNE01 (sample SAMEA4835568, study PRJEB28245) | human gut metagenome | biome: gut microbiome; material: fecal sample | place: Denmark | collected 2008 | reverse complement strand
TGGGTTCGCTGAGGCGGAAGCACCCCGGCATGGCGGAACTGATACCATACCTCAATAGGGTTCATACGATGGTTGTCGCTGTTGCAGAACTCTTCCCAGCCATAATTGTTCTGATAGAGCTTTTCGAAATCAGAGATTTGTGGCTGTTCGTTGTCGATGGCAAGGGAATCCAGATGCTCCCAAACTTCAGCTGAGGCTGGGAACTCGGTATTTTCTTTCTTCAACCAAGCCTTGTATGCCTCCAGGGCTGCCTGCGATACGCTCAAGTCGCCCACAGGAATGCCTTCCTTATCCAATACCATCTGGCGGTCGTGCTCACTCAACTCATAGACATCGAAGACGATACGGTTGATGATGGCCTCGTTCAAGAGGATTTGAGTCAAAAGAGCATTCTCGTAGTTGTAATAACGGGTGAGCTCAGACTCTGGGGATGAGACTGGGGTGATTGGTGAGTGAGAATAGTTCTGCTCTACTATAGAATAGGAGCAAAGACTTTTCTTTATGTCTACATTTTGTTTTGCAGAAAGACTTATACTTTGTTCAATGGTTTTGTCTCTTGGGCTTACAAATGGAATCCTTCTTAAATCACCATGTGTTGTATTTACCGTGGGATTAAGACAATCACAAACATATGATGTCAAGAGTGAATTTAAAATGCCAAGTACAAAATACAGATTCTTATACTTTGTCAAATATATACCAGGACCACCTGAGTCAATGATCATGTTGCTTGGCATATAACGAAATGTAGTTCCTTTAGAACCTGCAGCTGAGTATGTTATTCCCTCTAAAAAATATTTTTCTTCATTACGAATATTTGGGCGTAATTTACCATTCGAATCAAAGAAATGTTTTAATTCATAGCCATTATTTGCCCAATTTACTGTAAGCCATAGATTTCCATACCATTTGTTGTATGGGCCACCTTTGGCATATTTAACCCATTTGCAATTATCAGATTTGTAATCTGAAGATATTGTTTCGATTTTATTTTCCCACCAAAAACGAAGAAAACGTTCGTTTTGGGTCGTATCCATGCCTTTTTTGGTTTCTAATACATCTTCTAACTTTCTAGAGTTAAATTTCTCTCTGAACTCATCCGAAATCCAATAGATAAAAGGCCATGACTTGATAGCCTTCAACTTATCTTGTGGAAGGAGATAGACATGCTTATTCTCATTGCCTGCTACAATATCAGACAACGCCTCTAAGCAATATTGTTTCTTAAACTTTTCTTGTGGAGTTCTTGTATATTGGTCAAGAGAGATAAAAAGTGAATCATTCTTTTCAGACTTATCCTTCTCCAGAACATAGAAAGCAGGATCCACCATGACGCTACCAAAGAGATTGCTCAACCCGTATTCTACAAAGAGATTGATATGAGTCTGGTTAAGAATAAACTTGCGTACATCCTCAAACGTCTTAATATACATAAACGTCATAGGATGAATCATTCCCACCTTACCTAATTCATCCGTCAACTCGCAGCATCTCTTGATAAAGCAAGCATAGAGGTTGATGTTGAACTTCATCGGCTTTTTATAATTAGCCTCAGCAAACTCCTTCAGTTCCGGACCGAAGTCGCTGCTGTCAGTATATGGTGGGTTAGCCACGGCGACATCAAACGACGTGGTAAGAATATCCAGGAAAGTCATGGCGTCATTCACCAATGAAAGGCTATAGGCATTGCTGCCCTCTCCACCCCACAGTTGCACCTGCTTGCGAAGCATTTCTATCGCCTGGTTCTTGAAAGAGAAGAAATCATGAATCTGGTAGTCATTAAAAAGATTACGCTCCTGATTAGGCATCATCGCCTCAATTTTTTCCTTTAATCGGAGCAACGATCCAAACTTATGGGCATTGCAGAGGTCATTCCAGATATCCTTAATCACCTCTCGCTGCTTTTCATCCCAATGCGCATCGCCCATATCGAATGTAGCCTCAATCGTCTCATAATCAGGCAAGGAGAAATGAGAAGACACCACATTGCAATAAGTAGGCATCTTGCCACGACGGCCCTTCAGCTGCATCGCCTTGATAAACAGGGCTATCTGGGTAATCTGCACGGCACGCTCGTCCAAATCTACACCATAGAGATTGTGCTCTACGATGAGCTTCGGAATATCACGGCGACTGAAGTCGGCACCATAGTTCTCCATCTGATCAACATACATGTCATAGAACACGGAGAAGGCATAAATGAGAAAGTTACCACTACCGCAGGCTGGGTCGATAAGTTTGATATCGAGCACCCCATTCTCCTTAGGATGGCGCACCTGCTGCTTCGGTGCATTGGCTATCAGATACTTGGTCTTGCCGGTTTCCTCATCAATCATAAAGCGGCTGTCAGGATACATCTCCAGATATTGTTTGCCCAGGGTATTATCCACCAGGAACTTGACCACCCACTGAGGGGTATAGATCTGACTCTGGAGAAAAACCTTATCATATTCTATTTTCTCTCCACTCTCCTTGAGCTGCACCTTTTCTACGGCATTGAAGTTCTCATACATCCAGCCCAGGATATCATCCCCCTTCCAGATATTCTCGCCGCACTGCTCATCCAGTTCGATGCTGTTGAATGCCGTGATAATCTCGTCGAGTTCATCGGCAGTAGGCAGGATAGCGTAAGGATGGTCTGCCTTAAAGAGCGGAATACCGAAATCATCGAAGAGTTCAGCAAACTTATTTCTCAGGAAGTTTTTCAGTCCCATTCGTTCAGCAGCTCTCTCCTCAGGGTGCTCTTCGAGCCACATCTTGTGCGAATAAGACAGATTGCCATGTTCTGCACGTCGGCGAATCACCTCAGGAAATAGTTCACGGTCTTCCATCACCTTCACTGCCGCCAGTCGGTTGAAGAGTGTAAAGACGCATTCCTTGATAGCCTCCTTTCGAGCCTCAGCATAATTGCCCATCGCAGCTTGGTGGGTAGCGATGATGGTATCGAGCACACGTCGCTTAGGCTGCTGCTCATCCGACAGCGTCTCCACCGGCATTGCCTCCTCCTGTAATCCCAGTCGAGAGAATCTATTGTCAATGGCCTGCAGTATCAGGCCTCTAATTTTCAGAACATGGCCTATCAGTTTCATATCTTTGTCTTATGTTATTAAATTATTCCTCAAAGTTCACCTCATCGTCACTTCCCATCTTGGCTACGAGCAATAGCTGCTGTCTCAGCCAGTTTCGATACTCTGTAACAGAGCATTTGCCATGAGGCATCTTGCTGCGCATCTTATATACCTTTGGCTGTGGGGCAGACTGAGGAGCAGGGATAGGTTGAGTACCTGGTGCTGGTTTAGGCTTTGGAGTAGGAGTAGGATCAGCTGCGTTGATTTCCATCTCCCAAAGAGCCAAATTCTGGGTGTCATTCTGTACCTGTTGCAACTTATACTCCATATCACGAAGCTGCATGTTGGTGTTGCAACAACGCACCTTCCATCCTCTGCCAAGATCAACCTTGATGGCTGTGAGTCGTTTATAATTACGCTCCAATCCTGCCACCTTATTATATATAGCCGTGTTCCACTCCTTAGGATAGGCATCGCATTTCTGGCGAAGGACGTCTGCCTCGTTGAGTAAATCGACACAAGCCTCAGCCAAACGCTCGGCACTATGCTGCATCAGATGATAATAGAGATCCTTGATTTCCTGGGTGGTCTGTCGCATCATCTGCGCATTGCGAACCAAGTCACTCTCACGAGCCTGACGCCAAAGGTCACGCTTCTGGTTGAAGGCGGTCATGTCACTGCCCGTCTTCTCCAGCTCATCCTTTACTTCGGCGATAAATTCTTTCTCATCCTCAATCTCATCAAACTGGGTATCGATGAAATGCAAGTCTTTCTGCACACGCTCCAAGGCTTTGATATACTCATCGGCTTCGTCAAGGAAGTCGTTCGCCATATTGAGATAGTTGGTATCCGTCACCGTCTTGTTGAAACGGTTGAAGATGGCACGTGCCTTGACCGATGTAGGGAACAAAGCTGCCATATCCTCATCGCTCTCTATCTTGTCATAAACCATTTTTGACAAAGCCTTTGACAAGGTGCGGATGCAATCTACTATCTCGAAATCATTTTTGTTGTAATTAGGCTGATCCTCAGAAGGGAGAATCTTCTTATACTTACAGTCTTCCTTCAGAATGTCAACGATTTCCTGGCGTTCCTTGTAAGAAAGCGATTGCAGTACAGCCTTGAAACTTGCCTTCTCAAAGATGCGAACACTATCGAAGACCTTACAGACACCGTCATCTGTAGCTGAATGAAAATCTTCGCCACCATACTTGACGATAATCTTGTTGCCACGAAGCAAGGCTGCAAGGGTAGTTACTACTACGCCATAGGAATAACCCGTAGGAGGAGCCTGGAGCTCACGCTCCAGGTCAACACCCGTCTTGAACGACTTGCAGCGATTCAGAATTTCTGTGACCACAGCCAGGTTGTCACCAATAAACTTGCCTGATGTATCGAAGAATCGGAATTCTTCGGAAGGTCCGAAGAGCTTGGACAGTTTGGCAACAGGCACAGTTAATGCCTGCTTGGCAATGGAATCATCCAACGTAGCTGTTAAACGACGGGTATAGACATTGCCAGCCATTCTACGCTCTACTCCCTCCAGTTCCTTGAGACAGTTTTCCTCAGTCAACTGGTAGGCATTATAGGCATAGACAATGGTTCCTTCCTGATAGGCACGGCGTACCAAGTCCTCCAGCTGTGTCTGCTTGTCGCCACGGGTATCAGTAATGGTACGCTGCACCTTCTTTTCCTCATCGGTAGAATAAGTCTTGGTGTCGATATAGTCTATGCGCAAGAGTTCTGCTGCCAAATCGAGAATCTGCTTGGCGTAGGTATTTGTCGGAATTATCGACATCACGCCTTTCTCGTCTTGAGTATCCTGCTTAATCTGTGCAATCACCTGTTCCCTATCCTCATAGAAAACATCATAGAGCACCACCTTCATGTAGCGCTCTGCCTGGTTGGCAAAATTCTCGCCATTGCTGGTTTCCACACAGAAACTGTACTTCACCCCATCTAGCGTAAAGCCCTGTGCCGCCTTCACCAGGCGCAACTGCTTCATGCGGCTGATGATTTCAGCCTTCTGACGATAGACAGGAATCTCGTACTTGCTCATATCGTCGATAATCTGCTGCTCTATCTGACTGGTGATGCGATACTGGTCGGCAGTCTGAAGAAGCACATTGTTCTCTACCAACAGAGCTACGGCACGCTTCACCTCGTCCAGAATCTCATAATACAGTTCCGGGCGGCGGGCATACGAACTGGTGATATTCTCTACCGTGGTACGTGCATCCGACTTGGCAAGGAAATAGATGACCTGCAAGAGCTGCTTGCCTTTCACGATTTTAAAACTGCCATCAGCCTGGATATGGTCTTCAGCCTGCTTGTAACGGATGCGAAGAGACTCTGACACATTTTCCATCGCCTGATTACAGAGTTCCACAGCCGATACATGGGTATAGACTTCCTCCTCGGTCATTGACTCTTTCTTCAAGACATCGAATACCGACATCAGCATACCACGGGTACCAATCTGGCTGGTCACCGTATCGCGAGAGCCAAAGAGAAAATACTGCAACATACTAAACTGATGCTCAAAGAAAGGATAATAGTCTGCATACGTCTCACGGTCCTTGGTGGCGCTCAGGGCAAGGCCAGCGATGTTGGTCACCGACTGAATCATGCCACTGTTCTTATCGTAATATTTCTCCAGCTCCTGCTTGCCCGCGTCGCTCTTATCGAGCAAGCGCTTGCGAATGATCTTATCAATTTCCTCGGCAGCGATAGGAATACGCGTCTTGAAGCGAGCCTCCACCTTGTTGAGCAAATGATAGTTCAATCCAGCCGCATTGAGCACATCATTGAAAGCTTGCTGGGCGATGCCTACTGTCCATACCCTGTTTCCCAAGGCTGAAAGCGACTCGGAGAGACCCTCCAAGTCGAGCAAGTTGATTTTCTTTTGGGCGATAGACTCGCTCACCTCGTCGATGAAGAAGACGATTTTCTCTTGTGGATGCTTCGTCAAGTAGAGTGATAGGTCTTCTTTCAGCTTGTCAGCATCATACGAGTCAATACGTTTTTCTACCATCGCTCTGGTATCCAAGAAGTTTTCCTCGCCCATGATGACATTCATTGCTTTCTTCAATGCCGACATGGTGGTCATCATGTTCTGTCGTAAGTCTTTCCAGTGCTTGCCATTGTTCTGTTCTTCTACCATACGCAGGAAATCCTCATACTGGTCGTTGAGCAGGAGGTGATATTCCATGAAGCCAACCCAGTTGCTCATCAGTCCCAACGAGAGCAAGAACTGGCTCATCGCCATATAAGCAAAGCCCTGCTTATAGTCTAACTTCGACGTGTCGAACAAAACCACTTTGTATTTCGATTTAGAGAGAGAGTTGATCTGGTTTTTGATCAAGTCCTCATTGTTCAAACCAGTCAACTTATGGACAAAACGTTCCCTGAAGGCTGTGCCCTGGATAATAGGATTCTCTATCAAGAAACCCAACATCTTGGCAAAGTAAGACTTACCAGAGCCATAGAAGCCGCTGAGCCATACCCCCGTTTCCTTCATGTCGGAAGTAAACTTGTTGAGAAAGTCGGACAAATGTTTTGCGAGGCTCTCAGTCAAGATGAAGCCGTCGAGTTCTTCCTTCACGGCATCTTCAGTATGCACATTAAGGTCGATTACATTCTTGATGTCGTCGTCCAACTTGATGGACAGAATATCTTTGATTTTCATAGTCTATGTATGCTTAAATTATTTGATGACAATGCAACGGTACTTGAAGGAAGGTTGCTTGCCGAGAAACATGATTTGATGACCTTCGATAGTGGCAGGATAAAACACCAGCAAAGGAATGTGGGAAGCCATAACAACCGAATGCTCCATGATGTTGATGTTGGAGAAATTCATGCCATAGAGCGCACCGGTATGAACCAGCACCGGTATCTTGCCATCCGCAAACACTGCCTTGATTTGCTCTATCAGCATGGAAAAGAAAGTACCGTCCTCAAAGTTTTGGCTGAAGAACACCTCCTGCTGAAACTCCTTATAATTCTCTTCAAAGACATCCATTCCAACATTCCCCAAGAACTGCACAAAAGTCTCACGGACATCGATAAAACCGAATCCGTCAGTCAAGACTTCATGAGCCTTGGCAATATAAGCCTCCTCGTCTCTTGGTGGATAAACAAAGAGGATACTCTTGCCACCGTTGCACTTGCCTGCAATCTTCACGATGTCTTCCTGGAGCGTAGCCTTCAGCTCCGAGAAAAGACGATTATGCTCTATATCGAATGTTTTCAACATGTATATTATTTCAAATCTATAGTTACCTCATCGCCCATCTGGGTAATGTTCCAAAAAGGAATAAACTCCACTCGCTTCAGTTTGGTTATCAGCGTAGGCTTGTCATAGAAGCTAAACACCATCATCGGGTTATCCAAGGTCCGCTTGTCGGGATACACCATCATCGCCATCCTAATGAAATAAACAAAGAGTAACGAGGTCATGGGTGGATAGAGCATTTGCTTTTTGACGGCCCCATCCGCCAATCCCAGTTTCTTTAAGATGGTGAGGTATTTGGAGGCGCAAATCTTCAAGGTAGCCTCCGACCAATCAAACTCACCCTTTTCGGTTTCCTTGATATGATGGAGCAATGCCAAGACATCCATTGCCGAAAGTGTGGTTTTTCCTTGATAGACAGCTTTCATGAATACCTCTTCTGAAATGCGGCGAAACAACAAGTTGCCATAAGCCATCTGCCAGAATAGCATCATCAGCTTTTCCTGGAAGGATAGCTCCTTGGAAGAAATTGCATCGAGGAACAGTTGCTTATGTTCATCGCTGGCAAACTGCAGGGTAGCGGTCTTGATGGCAGTCAGGAAACGTGAGAACGTCTTGTGCGTTCGGAAAGAAAAACTTCCCTGTCCTTCAGGTACACGTCCCTCATATTCGCAGATGAAATCCATCATCGACGAATAATCAGGAATACTCCCCAAGACGTTTACACTAGAATCGTATTTTGTAGCCATTTTTACTATTCACTAAATTAGCCATAAAATTACAGAAAATATTTTATGCACGCAAATATTTTCTCGTCTATTTTAAGGATAGCACCATTTTAGTTGCATCTTTATCTGTCAAGTGCGCATCTACAACTGAAAAAGACATCTTGCTTTAGGCAATAAAGGACTTGCAGAACATAGCATACAAAAGCTATTGTTGCAATTGGCGCATAATGCAGGAAGTATGGGATTCAAACGTAAAGACGTTTATGAAGGTCTCCAGCATGTTTTTCCATCAAGTTTAACTCAGGACGAGAAACTGAGAAAAATAGGAAATCTTCTTCGAAAAATAGCGAAAGAAGGATTTATTACAAAAACTATTAGTGGAAAACAATGGATTATTACAGAAAAAGGTGAACAAGAATTGAATTATTAATTTGTTACATAATTGCGATTGTCAAGTCATAATATGGGCATATTCGGTCGTTATAAGTCGTTATAAGTCGTTATAAGTCGTTTTAAGTCGTTATTTGGCTATTTGAGGTCGTTCTCGGCAATTTGAGGTCGTCACTTGGGCATAGCTCATGTAACAGGCATGTAACTGGGCGACTCGAAACAGCCCTAAAACAGAGCAAAAGCCCTTTAAAACAGTGCTTGGCGCATGTAACTGGCATGTAACTGAATAAAAAAACTCGTATGGATACTAGTATTCATATATATGGTCATTTCTCTGACGGCATCTTGCATCATATAGAGCGTGAAAACACGCTCAACGGCAACCGTGACCAGGATTTCGGGCAACCAACTCTCACCCCGACCAAATTCCATCTGCCATGCAATGGCAGATTGTGAAACGAGTAGCCGAGCTTGATGCCATCTTTGCTCATCTCTATGGTCTCAAAACAGAAGATCTCCGTTATATCTAAGACCCTAAAGATATCTGTAGCAAAGGCTGCCTTAACGAGACCTTCCGTGTGCTGAAAGACAACGAGATACGCCAGTACGGAGAATACCGCATCAAACGCCTCGTCCTCGAAGCCTGGAATAAATTTGGATTTAACAATTAATATTACAAGAAAGGATTTATATGATATTATCAACATATTATTTTCACACATAAAAGAGAAAACTACCCTACAGTTGTGCTTTCTCATTAAAATCAGTTATCTTTGTAGGCGAAATGGCAATAGCCAAATATAAATGGTACAAAGCGAAATACGTCTAAGATGATAAAGGAAACAATATCTCCTGTTCGAAATAAAGGAGCACAAATGAGCCAAGAAGAAAAACCTTGGTTTAACCATTCGCAGATGGTAGCCAATATCATGTCAGCAAGAATGAAGAAACTTGGAATGACTCAAAAGATGTTGGCAGAGAAAATGAATTGTACCCAACAGTACATTTCAAAAATCTTAAAAGGGCGTGAGAATCTTTCGCTTGAAGCCATAAACAAAATAGAGAATGCCTTGGATATTCATTTTCTACAAATGAATGAATAGCCATGTTCCATTTCATGGCACGTTTTCTCGCCATGGCAGAGCTTAAGTAAACTTAGCTCTGCTCATCTGGCTTAACGAAAACCTTCTTATAAGTGTAACGATAAAAAAGATAAGATATGTCTGTACAAAGTGAAGCTGCCCTCGAAAACGGACTTATTGTAACTCTTCAAAATATGAACTACGAGTATGTTCATATTGAAGAGGAGAAGAACCTGTCTGCCAATTTCAAAAGGCAGTTGGAGAAACACAACAAGAAGAAATTGGAGGAACTTGGACGCACAGAGTTTACGGAGTCTGAGTTTGAAAAGATACTTATCTATCTCGAAGGTGGCACTCGCTTTGAAAAGGCAAAGAAACTGCGAGACCTCTTTCCGCTTGAACTGGAAAGCGGTGAACGCCTATGGGTGGAGTTCTTGAACCGCACTCACTGGTGTCAGAACGAGTTTCAAGTTTCCAATCAAATCACGGTTGAGGGTAGAAAGAAATGCCGTTACGATGTGACTATACTTATCAATGGTCTGCCTTTGGTTCAAATAGAACTAAAGCGCAGAGGTGTGGAACTGAAACAGGCATACAACCAGATACAACGCTATCACAAGACTTCTTTTCATGGACTGTTTGACTACATCCAGTTGTTTGTCATATCCAATGGTGTAAACACTCGCTATTTCGCCAACAACCCGAATAGTGGATATAAGTTCACTTTCAACTGGACGGATGCCGCCAACGTGCCGTTTAACGACTTGGAGAAGTTTGCCACAGTGTTCTTCGACAAGTGTACGTTGGGTAAGATTATCGGCAAGTACATAGTATTGCATGAGGGAGACAAATGCCTGATGGTGCTTCGCCCTTATCAGTTCTATGCAGTGGAGAAGATTCTCGACCGTGTGGAAAACTCCAACGACAATGGCTATATTTGGCATACTACAGGTGCTGGCAAGACCTTGACTTCATTCAAGGCAGCCCAACTCGTATCAGAGTCGGACGATGTGGATAAGGTTATGTTCGTGGTTGACCGCCACGACCTTGACACGCAGACGCAAACCGAATACGAGGCCTTTGAGCCTGGCGCCGTTGACAGTACCGACAACACAGACGAATTGGTGAAGCGTCTGCACAGTAATTCAAAGATTATCATTACCACCATTCAGAAACTTAATGCAGCTGTCAGCAAGCAGTGGTATAGCAGTCGTATAGAAGAAATACGTCATTCTCGCATCGTGATGATCTTCGATGAGTGTCATCGAAGCCATTTCGGAGATTGCCACAAGAACATCGTGAAGTTCTTCGACAACACGCAGATATTCGGCTTTACTGGCACACCTATCTTTGTTGAGAATGCGGTGGACGGACATACCACAAAGGAAATCTTCGGAAACTGTCTTCACAAATATTTGATAAAGGATGCCATTGCTGACGAAAACGTGCTGGGTTTCCTTGTGGAGTATTATCACGGCAATGAAGATGTGGAATATGCCGACCAAGACCGCATGACGGAGATTGCCAAATTCATCCTCAATAATTTCAATAAGTCAACATTCGACGGAGAGTTTGACGCATTGTTTGCCGTGCAGTCAGTGCCGATGCTAATCCGTTACTACAAGATATTCAAGAGCCTCAATCCGAAGATTAGGATTGGGGCAGTCTTCACATACGCTGCCAACAGCAACCAAGACGATGAGCAGACCGGTATGAACACCGGCGGTTTTGCAAGCGAAAGTACAGGCGAGGCAGATGAACTGCAAGCCATCATGGATGACTATAACAATATGTATGGAACAAGTTTCACAACCGAGAACTTCCGTGCGTATTATGATGACATCAACCTTCGCATGAAGAAAAAAAAGGCAGACATGAAGCCTCTTGACCTTTGCTTGGTTGTCGGTATGTTCCTTACTGGCTTTGACAGCAAGAAACTCAACACTCTCTATGTTGACAAAAACATGGAGTATCATGGCTTGTTGCAGGCGTTCAGCCGTACCAACCGTGTGTTGAACGAGAAGAAGCGTTTTGGCAAGGTGGTATGTTTTCGCGACCTGAAGAGCAAAGTGGACGAAGCCATCAAGCTGTTCAGCAATGGCACCCCACTGGAAGACATCGTGCGCAAGCCCTTCAATGAGGTGAAGCGTGACTATCAGGAACTTACTAAGGACTTCTTGGAGCATTATCCCGAGCCTCACTTCGTGGACTACCTTCAGAGCGAGAACGATAAGAAGCAGTTTATACTTGCTTTCCGTGACATCATCAAGAAGCACGCTGAGATACAGATTTATAATGAGTTTGAGAAGGAAGCCAATGACCTTGGCATGACCGAACAGCAGTTTATGGACTTCCGCAGCAAGTATCTTGATATATACGACACCTTTGCAGCGAAACCGACAGAACAGCCAAGCGGTTATAAAGTTCAAGATGACGAATCTGGTATGGTTGCCGAGCCTGACCCGAGTGAGAATGACACTACAGGGCTGGGAGACATCGATTTCTGCTTGGAACTTCTGCATAGCGACATCATCAATGTTGCCTATATCTTGGAGTTGATTGCAGACCTTAATCCGTACAGTGAGGATTATACCGAGAAGCGCCAACACATCATCGACACCATGATCAAGGACGCCGAACTTCGCAGTAAGGCAAAACTCATTGACGGTTTTATTCAGAAAAATGTGGATGACGACCGTGACAACTTCATGGCTCGCAAACAAAAGGCTGACGGTACAAGCGACCTCGAAGAACGGTTGAACAACTACACCGTCACCGAACGTAACAATGCTGTCAATACGCTTGCGAAGGATGAGGATTTGGATGTATCCGTGCTCAATCACTATCTCTCGGAATATGACTACTTGCAAAAGGAACAGCCTGAAATCATACAAGAGGCATTGAAGGAGAAACACCTCGGACTGATCAAAAAACGCAAGGCATTGACAAAAATACTCGATAAATTGCGTTCAATTATAAGAACATTTTCTATGTGTTAAGTGTTAGTGATAAGTGATGAAGTGTTAGTGATAAGTGATGAAGTGTTGCACTGCAACCACTTAATCACTAATCACTAAAACATAAAACTTTAAAAAAAAGATTATGAAGCAAAGTATATTAAAAGATAAGAGCAAGCTTTTTGCACTAAGGGTTATACGCTTGTACAAGTATTTATGTGAAGAAAAGAAAGAATACGTTCTTTCAAAACAATTACTTAGAAGTGGTACAAGTATCGGAGCAAACATAGCCGAAGCCTTTTACGGACAAAGCGAAGCTGATTTTGTTGCGAAATTCTCTATCTCTCAGAAAGAAACGAGTGAAACCATTTATTGGTTAGAATTATTACATGAGAGTGAATATTTAAAAGATAATGAATTTGATAGTGTTTATAGTGATGCAGAGGAATTAATCAAACTATTGACATCCTCTATAAAAACAATTAAAGAAAAAATGCTACAAAGCAAACATAATCACTAATCACTAAAACTTAATACTTAATATGAGCGAAGAATTACAACAGAAACTCCGTGACCAACTTTGGGAAGTTGCTAACAAACTGCGTGGCAATATGTCGGCAAGCGACTTTATGTATTTCACCCTTGGCTTTATCTTCTACAAGTATTTGTCGGAGAAGATAGAGAAACACGCCAATGACGCATTGGTGGACGATGAAGTCACATTCAAGGAGTTGTGGGCAATGGAGATAGACGAGGATGTTGAGGCATTGCAACAAGAAGTAAAGACCGAATGTCTGGAAAATATCGGCTACTTCATTGAACCAAACTTCCTGTTCTCGTCTGTCATTGAGAGCATTAAGAAAAAGGAGAACATTCTGCCGATGCTCGAACGCTCATTGAAGCGTATTGAGGACAGTACCCTCGGACAGGACAGCGAAGAAGACTTTGGAGGTCTATTCTCTGACATTGACCTTGCTTCACCCAAGTTGGGCAAGACTGCCGATGACAAGAACACTTTGGTAAGCAATGTTCTTCTTGCACTTGATGACATTGACTTTGGTGTAGAAGCGTCGCAAGAGATAGATATTCTCGGTGATGCCTACGAGTATATGATTAGCCAATTTGCCGCAGGTGCAGGCAAGAAAGCTGGTGAGTTCTACACTCCTCAGGAAGTGAGCCGTATCTTGGCAGAGATTGTGACCATTGGTCACGCTCGTCTGCGCAATGTTTATGACCCAACTTGTGGTAGTGGTTCGCTGTTGCTCCGTGCAGCAAGCATCGGCAATGCCAACGAGATCTTCGGACAGGAGAAGAACCCTACGACCTACAACTTGGCTCGTATGAATATGCTTCTGCATGGTATCAAGTTCAGCAACTTCCGCATAGAGAATGGCGATACCTTGGAGGCTGATGCTTTTGGCGATACACAGTTTGACGCTGTGGTAGCAAATCCACCTTTCTCAGCCGAATGGAGTGCTGCAGACAAGTTTAATAATGATGATCGTTTCAGTAAGGCAGGGCGCTTAGCACCTCGAAAGACTGCCGATTACGCATTTATTCTTCACATGATTTACCACCTCAATGAGGGTGGTACCATGGCTTGTGTCGCTCCTCATGGTGTGTTGTTTCGTGGCAATGCCGAGGGCGTCATTCGCCGTTTCCTCATTGAGAAGAAGAACTATGTGGATGCCATCATCGGTCTGCCTGCCAACATCTTCTATGGCACAAGCATCCCGACCTGTATCTTGGTGTTCAAGAAATGCCGTAAGGAGGATGACAACATTCTGTTTATTGATGCCAGCAAGGAGTTTGAAAAGGTCAAGACCCAGAACAAACTCCGTCCGCAACATATCAAGAAGATTGTTGATACCTATCGTGAGCGCAAGGAGATAGAAAAGTACAGCCATCTCGCCACACTGCAAGAAGTGGCTGAGAACGACTACAATCTCAACATTCCTCGTTATGTAGATACTTTCGAGGAAGAAGAACCTATCGACATCCATGCCGTCATGAAGGAAATTAAGGAGCTGGAAGCCAAACGAGCCGACCTTGACAAGGAGATTGAAGGCTATCTGAAAGAGTTGGGATTGGTGGAATGAATTTTTTGTACCAGGTTGGGACAATTTTAGAAGAACGTTTTATATGGTTGAGAAAGATAATATACCAGAAATGCGTCCTGCGTTTGATGCTATCCGCAGGACTGACGAAAACAACAAGGAATATTGGAGTTCGCGCGACCTTTGTAATGCTATGGGATATTCTACTAACTGGAAATTCCAAAATGTCATAAATAAGGCAATTGCCGTAGCCAATCAAAAAGGCATGAAGATTGATGACCATTTCAACCAAACGGTTGATATGGTCAAGCTCGGTAGTGGTGCATATAGAAAGGTGAACATATTCCGTTTGTCTCGTATGGCGTGCATGATTATAGCTGAAAATGCAGACGGAAAGAAACCTCTGGTGCAACAAGCAAGAGAATATTTTTCGCAGTCCGTTTCTACCACAGAACTTATCCAAAACTCGCTGGAATCCAATATATTGCTGTATAAAACAGCACAAGGTGAAACCCGCATTGAAGTGATATTCAACAACGAGACATTTTGGATGTCGCAAAAACGCATGGCAGATTTGTTTGGCGTAGACCGAGCAACGATTGCTTATCACCTTTCTCAAATTTATGAAAGTGGAGAACTTACAAAAGAGGCAACTTGTAGAAAAATTCAACAAGTTCAACTTGAGGGTGAGCGTGATGTGGAACGTACTCCTTTGTTCTACAACCTTGATGCCATTATTGCCGTAGGTTACCGTGTGAACAGCTATCAAGCAACTCAATTTCGTATCTGGGCAACTTCTGTGTTGAAGGAGTTTATCATCAAGGGGTATGTACTTGATGACGAACGCTTGAAACAAGGCAAGCATTTCGGCAAGGACTACTTTGATGACTTGCTGGAACGCATCCGTGAGATACGGACGTCTGAACGTCGCTACTATCAGAAGATAACGGATGTATATGCAGAGAGTAGTGCTGATTATGATGCAAAATCAGAAAGTACCAAATTGTTCTTCAAGATGGTGCAGAATATGATGCACTTGGCTGTCACACATCATACCGCAGCAGAGGTTGTCTTTAACAGAGCTGATGCCGAACAACCACACATGGGGCTTACCACATGGAAAAAAGCACCTAACGGACGAGTACAAAAGTCGGACACAATTGTAGCCAAGAACTATTTGTCGGATACCGAACTTAATCAACTCAATGGCATAACTACTTCATTCCTTGACTTTGCTGAGACTCGTGCCCAACGCCATATCATTACAACAATGGAAGATTGGCGAAAGCGACTTGCCCAGTTCCTTGCGGCAATGGACTATGAGGCAAACCCTTCGGCAGGAACTGTTTCGCAAGATGAAGCAAGAGCAAAGGCTTATGGAGAATATGAGAAATATAAGCTCATCCAAGACCGTTCATATATTTCTGATTTCGACAGATTTAATAATGGTGATGACGATATGCCTCTGCTTCCTTTCGACCTCAATCCAAAGGAGAACTGAAATCTTCCACAACTTGTGGAAATTTTAGGGAAATAATTTGTCTACCAAGCTGGTAGACTATTTCAGAACGATCAAATTAAGGATTAAAAATGACAACGACAAAAAATAACGAACATAAGAAACTCAATTTTTCGAGTGAGCGAGAGCAGAGTCAAGCTTGCTTGAACTCTGCCGAGCATGAGAAAAATCAAGGACGAAAAGTCCTTAATGTCCCAAATCTCAGATT
>ULNE01027311.1_pt1 | contig 16549 bp, 16 predicted proteins | sample 1951831 | NCBI WGS metagenome assembly ULNE01 (sample SAMEA4835568, study PRJEB28245) | human gut metagenome | biome: gut microbiome; material: fecal sample | place: Denmark | collected 2008 | reverse complement strand
GTAGTAATGGTAGTTATGATATTTAATAATTATAGTATACAAACAATTAAAGCTGTTGGAACTATAATTTTGGTAATATCACCATTATATTACTATTACTATATGAAAAAAAATTATTATATAGATAAAAAAGAAAAAGTAAATAATGATTTACTAAAACAAAGATGGGATGGATTTGCACACCAAATTTCATCATTTATACATAATAATACTGATATTGCAGTTTTAACAGTTTTTTCAAATATGGGAGAAGTATCAGTATATTCTGTATATACATTAGTTACTTCTGGAATAAAATCTGTACTTGGTATTTTAACAAGCAGTATATCAGCAACTTTTGGAAATATATATGGAAGTGGTGAGAAAGAAAAGTTAAAAAAACAATTTGAAATATTTGATTATTTTAATTTATTAATAGTATTTTTTGTTTTTACGATTACAGGATTATTAATAACGCCATTTATTAAGTTATATGTTTCAGGGGCAACTGATGCTAATTATAATAGGATGATATTTGGTACAATTATAGTAGTAGCTGAAGCAATATATTGCTTCAGATGTTCATATAGTAACATGATTTTTATAGTTGGAGACTTTAAACAAACTAAGTTCCATGGATATATAGAGAGTGGATTAAACTTAATAATTTCATTATTACTTGTGAAAAAATTTAATTTAATAGGTATAGCAATTGGTACATTGATAGGAATGTTATATAGACTAATAGTAAGTATTAAATATGTTCATAAGTATTTAATTGATATAAATATTTTAAATTTATTCAAAAAGTATATAGTTAATATTATTGTGGTATTTGTTTTTGTAACAGTAGTAAAAATGATGAAAATTCCAGATATACTAACATATTTTGAATGGATAAAATATGCAATAATTTATAGTATAATATTTTTAACACTTTTATTAGTAACAAACATTTTATTTTTTAAAAGAGATATGAAGGATATTTACTATACATATTTTAAGTATTTAATTTCGAAGATCAAAAGGATGAAAAAGAGTGATGAAAAAGATAGAAAATAATGAATATAAAAGAATATTAGTTGACTTATTAAAATATTTAGATCAGGTGTGCAGAGAAAACAGTATATCATATTCTCCACTTGGAGGAACTATGATAGGAGCAACCAGAGAAAAAGGAATTATACCATGGGACGATGATATAGATGTTGTTTTAATGTATGATGAATATGAAAAGCTAATAACTATATTGAAAACAAAACAAGATGCACCATATAAAATATTGGATTATGAAAATACAAAAGGGTACTTATATCCTTTTGCAAAACTTGTAGATACAAGAACAGTATTAATTGAAAAAGATGTAAGACAAATTGATGATTACGGAATATATGTGGATATATTTGAATATAACTATATGCCTAATAATAATATATTAAGAAAAATGCACTATTACAATGTATATATAAAAAAATCATTGTGTAATTTGTCAGCAAATACTAAGAAATATAAAAGCCTACATAAAAAAATAATATCTTGGTATGCTCATTTTGTTGGAACAGAAAAACTCATCAAAAGATATATAAAAGCTTGTAGAAAATATAATAAATGTAAAACTAAATTTATAATGTCGAATTGGCCAGCATATGGATATAAGCATGAAATACAAAAAGCAAGTGATTTTACCCAATTTATTGATGCCGAATTTGAAGGATTAAATATTATGATAGCAAAAGACTATGATAGCATTTTAAAAACAACATTTGGAGATTATATGACACCACCTCCAGAAGATAAAAGAGTAGCTCATGATAATGAAGCTTATTGGAAAAAAAGCTAAATAAAAGGCAATTATTATTTTAAATAAATAATAAATTTTGATAGTGTACTTTTACTAAGCTAGAGTTTTGTCGAATTATAGCAAACAAATTTACTTGACTTTTTAAATATAAAAATATAATATATTAATAATCTAGGGGGCTATTTTAAAAGGTAGCTCTTTTTTTATATAAAAATAATTGACATATTATTACTTGAAAGGTTATAATAAGAAAGGTAAAACATTGTATATTATAAAAACAAAGCAATATATAAAAGAATATAAAAAGAAAATAATTAACAAACATTTAGTAAGAGAACAAGAAACAATAGAGTTATTAGAAATAGCATTAACTGAATGTATGAATTTAAAAGAACTAATTCATAGTGATGTAGCAATAACATACAATATAAAAAAGAAAGTAGGAGACTTAAAAGAGATATATACAGCTAGAATAAATAACAAATTAAGATTATATATGAAACCAGTTGGTGAGTATCCATACAGAAACGAAGAAATAATAGAAATAGAATTTAGAAAAATTGATGATAAACATTATGGAGAAGGGTAGGAAGGTTATTATGGTTTGTTTTGGAAATTATTTGAGAGATTACTTAGAAGCTAGAGATATTTCACAAAGTGAATTTGCAACAAGGATTGGTGTTACACAAAAACATATGAATGAAATATTAAATGGAAAAACTGGAATTAATATAGAAATGGCAGGAAATATAGAAAGACTTACAGGAATTAGTTCTAGCTTTATTGTTGCAATAGAAAACAGAAAAAAGTTAGAAGAAAACTTACTTAAAAAATATGAAAGTAAAGAAAAAATAAGTAAATATATCAAAGAAGAATTTTGTGTAAATGAATTAAAAAAGAAAAGATGGATTAGATTCAAAGATGAAACTAATATTATACAAATATGTATAGATTTATTAAATTTTATGAAAATTAAAGATTTTGATGTTATTCCTGAACTTGAGAGAAAAACACTATTCAAAAAATCAGGAGAAAATTTTGCCAAACTGACTTTGTGGGTGGCACATTGTGATAAAATAACAGAAGAACAAAAAGTAGAAGAGTATAAAAGTAGCAATTTTAACGATTTAATTAAAGAAATAAAAGAATATGCTTATGTAACAGATAATTATAATTCGTTAGAAATACAAAAAATATTAAATAAATATGGAATATATTTCTGTGAAGAAAAAGCCTTATCTGGTACAAAAGTAAGAGGTTGCTTTAAAGTAAGAGGAAAAAAACCGGCAATATATACTACAAAGAATTATTGTGCAAAAGATTCGTTCTTTTATGAATTATTTCATGAATTAGGGCATTGTAAGAGTGATTATAATGAAGCTCAAAAAAAGGTTATATTTGAAGGAAATGAAAAACAAGAAAAAAGAGCAGATCAATTTGCTTTAGAAACTATGATACCAAATAAGGTATGGAATCTTATTGAAAAAGATTTCTCAGAAAAAAATATTATTGATATTTCTATAAAATATAAGATACCAATTAGCTTTATTGTGGGAAGAATGGCTAACTTAAAGTTAATTAGTTACAAAAGCAAATTATATAATCAAAATAAATTAAAATAACAAAAATCCGCTTTAGCGGATTTTGTCGTTTTATGGCATACGATTTTTATTGCTAATTATTAAATTAGTAGTTATAATTATATGTAATTAAATTTGTTCATTTTATCTATCAGTGCAACTTAGTAAAAACATAATTTTTATTTAAATCTTTTTAATTTCCAATAAAAAAGAAGATGTAAAAAATATCCAAGAAAGGAGGTTTTATGAAGAGAAATTTAATAATTATATTTGCTATAGTAATAATTTTATTACTATTATTAAGTATTGTCTATTTATGGTCTAATCATGAATATGATTTAGCAGATATTAGTGAAATTACAACAGATAAAGAATATGAAAATATTATATACAACAAAGAAGAAGATATATTTAATGAGAATATATTAGGTGTTTTAGAAATAGAAAAAATTGGATTATTGGCCAGTGTAAAAGAAGGAAGCAGTAATGAGATACTAAAAGAATATATAGGTCATATTTCTGAAACAGCAAAATATGATGGAAATATTGGGCTTGCGGCACATAATAGATTAAATAAATATTCATATTTTGCGCGTATTAATGAATTAGAAAAGGGAGATATATTAGTATACAAAACCAAATTTTTTACAAGAAAGTATAAAGTGAATAAAAAAGCTGTTATTTATGAAACAGATTGGAAGCTTTTAGAAGATGATGGAACAAATAAATTAACACTAGTAACTTGTGTAGCAAATAAAAAAAATCAAAGATTATGTATACAAGCTATTGAAATCTAGAAAGGAATTTAAGTATGAAGAAAATTTTAAATAAATTATTAAAAATATTTATTGCTAGTATTATGATTATGCAAAATTTATCAGCAGTGGTTATTGCAACTACTGAAATTACAAAAGCAAATTTAAAGAAAGATCATAAAATTACAACTAATATACAATATTTTAACAAAGATGGTACATGGCACGATATAATATGTAACTATATTTGTTATATAGAAGATGGAAAGAAATACCCAGCATATTGTGTTAAACATGGAGTTAATGGAGTTGATGAAGTTGGAGGGTATATAGTTGAAATATCCGAGCTATTATCAGATGAGAAAATTTGGAGAACAATTGTAAATGGATATCCATATAAAACACCAGAACAATTAGGAGTAGAAACAGAAGATGATGCGTATGTGGCCACAAAGCAAGCTGTAAATAGTGTAATGTTAAATAGAGATGTAAAAAGTTTTTATAAAGGAAAGAATAGTAAGGGAAAGAAAATAGTAGATGCTATTTATAAAATTTCAGAAATAGGAAAAAATGGAACTCAAACAAAGCATGAAGCAGATCTAAAAATATCAAAAAGTGGAAAATTTTCTAAATACAACAGCACATGGTATTTTCAAGAATACAAGGTAAATTCAAATGTTAATATTTCTGAATATAGCGTAGAAAGTATAAAAAATTTTCCAAAGGATACATATGTGGCAGATGAAAAAGGAAATGAAAAAACACAATTTAAACCAAATGAAAATTTTAGAATTATGATAAAAAAGGAAAACATTATTGGTGATATTTCTGGAGTTATAAATGTAAAAGGCAAATGCAAAACATATCCAATATATTTTGGAAAAGCACCAAATTCTAAAGTCCAAGATTATGCTATTACATATAAAGAATATGAACCAGCAGGAAACATTGGAAAAATGGAAGAACATACAAATATTTCAAGTATTCAACTAATAAAAAAGGATGAAGAATCTAATAAGCCAATAAAAAATGTTAAATATCAACTAACTGATTCTAACAATAAGATTATTAAAACAAAAGTTACTGATGAAAACGGGAAAATTGTTTTTGATAATCTATATAGCGGAAATTATAAAATACAAGAAGTAGAGACTGATGCAAATTATATATTAGATAAAGAAAAGCACAATATAAAAATTGGATATGACGAAACTATTATAAAAGAGCTAACAAATAAACATAAAAAAGGAAATTTAAAAATCATAAAAGTAGATAAAGATAATAATGATATTACATTAGGAGGTATAGAGTTTGATCTGATTGATTCTAATAATAATAATGTAGCACATTTAATAACAGATGCAGATGGAAAAGCACAGATAAACAATATAAATATTGGAAACTATACATTAAAAGAAACAAGAACTAAAAAAGAATATAATTTATGTGTAGATAAAGAAATCATTGTTAAATGGAATAATACTTCAGAGTTTTTTATTCAAAACGAAAAGAAAAAAGGAACTATAAAAATTATAAAAGAAGATTTTGATAATAGTAATATAAAAATATCTGGAGTAGAGTTTAAAATTATAGACAAAAACAATAGAATAGTAGAAAAATTAGTAACTAATAAAGATGGAGAAGCTGTAAGTTCAAAATTACCAATAGGAGAATATAAAATAAAAGAAACAAACCTTGGAAAAAATACTAATTATCTATTAAATGAAGAACTTTATAATGTAGAAATAAAAAATAACGAAGAAGTTAAAATGAATATAAAAAATGTTCATAAAAAGGGCAATTTAAAGATTGTAAAAGTGGATAAAGATAATAATAATATTCCGCTTGAAAATGTAAAATTTGAAATAGAAGATAAGGATGGAACAAAATATATAAAGAGAACTGATAAAAATGGCATATTAGAAATAAACAATATTAAAATAGGAGAAATAAAAATAAAGGAAATAGAAACAAACTATAATTATAATCTACTAAAAGAAATAATAAAAACAAAAATAGAATATAACAAAACTACAAAGATAGTTTTAGAAAATGAATTTAAAAAAGGAAGAATAGAAGTATATAAAACAGATGAAGAAGATAGCAAAATAAAAATAGAAGGAGTAGAATTTGAAGTTTTGGATTCTAAAAATAAAGTTGTGGATAAAATACTTACTAATAGAAGTGGACATGCAATAAGTAAAGAATTACCAATAGGAACATACTATTTAAAAGAAGTTAGAACAAATAATAAATATTTATTAAATAATGAATTAATAGAAGTAGAAGTACAAAACAATATAACACATACATGTAACATAAAAAATAAAAGGAAAAAAGGAAAAATCCAAATTATAAAAACTAGCAATGGAGATAGTGAAATATTAAAAATAAAAAAAGGAATGCCAATAGAAAATATTGAATTTGAAATATACAATGATAATAATGAACTAGTAGATACAATAATAACAAATGTAAATGGTGAAGCAACATCTAAGTTGCTTGAAATAGGTAGATATAAAATAAAAGAAAAAAACACAAATAAAAATTATTTATTAAACAATTTAGATTATTTTGCTAGAATAGAAAATAATAATGAAATCAAAAGAGTTTACATAGAAAACCAACCAGCAGTTCCAAAAATAAACATAGAAAAAACAGGACCAGAAGAAGCATATAAAAATGAAGAAATTAAATATGAATTTTCAATAAAAAATAGTGGAAATGTTGCAATAGAAGAATTAACTTGGATAGAGTATATACCATTCCAAAAAGAAAAAATTACAAAAATGATAACAGGAACATATAACCAAACACAGAATTATAAGATATTTTATAAAACAAATATGAGAGATTATGAATTAGTAAAAGAAGCAAATACTAATAAGAGTGAATATTTAGATTTTACAACAATTAACTTAAAAAAGAATGAAATAATAGAAGAAATAAAAATAGAATATGGAAAGGCTGAAATAGGATTTGAAACTATAGTTGCCCCAACAATAATTACAAAAGTAAATAGCAATTTAAAAGAAAAAGAAGTAATTGTCAACAAAACAAGCATATTAGGAAAATATAATAATTATGATGTGAAAAATAATAGCATTTGGAATACAGTTGTAAAAGAGAAAATAGTAAATAAAAAGTTGCCACGAACTGGGAAATAATTTGTTAAATGGTAGTATATATGAAAGGAGAACTAATATATGAGAAATGAAGAAGAAATATTAAAAGCAACCCAAAATTTAGAAAAATGCATAATAGATATTTCCGAACAATTAAATAAACGAATAGATAAAATAGAAGATAGAATAGAGAAAAAGATAAATAATTTAAAGATAAAAGTAGATATATCAAAGTCAATTCAAAATGTCGAAAACAAAATAAAAAATGAATCAGAAGAAAGAAAATATCAAATTGATAAATTAAATAGTCTTACAGAGTATGATAAAATAATACTAAAAAATTTAGAAAGTAGAATTGCAATTTTAGAAGAAGAAACAGAAAATTATAATTGATTTAAAGGTGCAAAATATTATAAAAATATATTTTGCACCTTTATTAAAAAATAATATAAAAACATTTGACTTTTTTATAGATTTAATAGATAATAATTATATTAAAAAATACAAAAAGATAAAAGATTTAATATACTTAGGAGGAAATTTAAAATGTACATGTTCAATAGAATAACAGTAAATCCACAATTACCTAAAAGAATCAATAGATTAACAGAAATAGCTAATAATTTATGGTGGTCATGGAATACAGAAGTCTTAAAACTTTTCAAAGAAATAGATATAGATTTATGGGAAAAAGTAGACAAAAATCCAGTAAAATTTTTAAAATTAATTTCTCAAGAAAAATTAGAACAAGCAGCAATTAATCAAGCAATATTAAAACAATATGATAAAATTGTTAATGATTTTGATGGATATATGAATAGTAAAAATACATGGTTTGCAAAAAAATATCCAAATGAAAAAAATGATGTAATAGCATACTTCTCAGCAGAATATGGCTTAGATGAAACCGTTCCAATTTATTCAGGGGGTTTAGGAATATTATCAGGAGATCATCTTAAATCTGCTAGTGATTTAGGAGTACCATTAGTTGCTGTTGGACTTTTATACAAAAATGGATATTTTCACCAAAAAATAGATAAATTTGGAAACCAACAAAGTATATATAAAGATATAGATTTAATGCATTTGCCAATCAGTCCAGTAAATGATGAAAAAGGTGATGAATTAAAAGTATTGTTAAAATTACCAAGTAAAAATTTATATTTAAAAGTATGGCAAATAAATGTAGGCAGAATAAAATTATATTTATTAGACTCTGATATACCCGAAAATACAGATGAAATGTATAGAAATATTACTCTTAGATTGTATGGTGGAGATCAAGAAATGAGAATGCAACAAGAGATAGTATTAGGTATGGGAGGAGTAAACTTATTAAGAACTTTAGGCTTAGACCCTAATATATATCATATGAACGAAGGTCACTCATCATTTTTATTAATAGAGGTTATAAAAAATATAATAAAAGAAAAGAAAGTCTCATTTGATATAGCAAGAGACATTACTTCTGCAAAAACAGTATTTACAACTCATACTCCAGTTCCTGCTGGAAATGATATATTTCCAATGAATTTAATAGAAAAATATTTTAAAGGATACTGGACAAAACTAGGAATAGATAAAGACACATTTTTACATTTAGGAACAAAACCAAATGACTCTTTAGAAGCCGGTTTTAACATGGGAATTTTAGCATTAAAAATAGCAGGAAAGAAAAATGGAGTAAGCAAACTTCATGGAGCAGTATCAAGAGAGCTATTTGGAGATGTTTGGCCAGAAATTGCACCAAATGAATCACCAATTACATATATTACAAATGGAATACATACTTGCACATGGCTTGCACCAAATTTAAAAGAATTATATAACAAATACTTAATACCATATTGGCAAGATAGTATTCAAATACAAGATACATGGAAAAAAATTGATAATATACCAGATGAAAAACTTTGGTCAGAACATTTAAAAAGAAAAGAAAAATTATTAAATCTAGTCAAAGAAAATGTAACTAATAGAATGAGAGCAAATGGAGTAAGCTACGAAGAAATAAACGAAATAGTTTCTAAGTTAAATCCAAATGCGTTAACAATAGGTTTTGCGAGAAGATTTGCAACATACAAAAGAGCAACACTAATATTTAGAGATTTAGAAAGAATAACACAAATTTTAAATAATGAAAATAGACCCGTACAATTAATTTTTGCAGGAAAAGCTCATCCAGCAGATAAGGAAGGACAGGATTTAATTAGATATATTCATGAAATATCAATGAAACCACAATTCAAAGGAAAAATATTTGTATTAGAAAATTATAACATAGGAATTGCTAGGTATTTGGTAAGTGGTGTAGATGTATGGCTAAATAACCCAAGAAGACCTATGGAAGCATCTGGAACTAGTGGACAAAAGGCATCTGTAAATGGAGTTATTAACTTCAGTGTATTAGATGGATGGTGGGCAGAAGGATATGATTCAAAAAATGGATGGACAATAGGAACAAATGATGAATATGAATCATACGAAATTCAAGACGATGCAGATTCAACAAGTATATATAATGTTTTAGAGAAAAAAATAATACCAACTTATTATGATAAAGATAAAAACGGAATATCTTCAAAATGGTTAAGAATAATGAAAAACTCTATAATTTCAACTGGAGGAAGGTATAGTACTTCTAGAATGGTAAGTGATTATACAGATAAGTTATATATGCCATTAATTAACTTATCAGATAAATATTATAAAGATCTTTCAAATGTTGCAGATTTAAACGAGTGGAAAAGTAAAATGTTAATTAATTGGGATAAAATAAAAATAGAACAAATTAATAATCTAGATAATATATCAATAGATGCAGGAAACAAAATAGAAGTAAACTGCAAAGTAACTCTACCAGATATATCAGCTGAAAATATTACAGTAGAAGTGTATGCTGGAAGAATAACAGAAAACGGAAGAATAGAAGATATAGTAGTAATACCAATGGACTTAGCAGAGGCAAATGATGAAACAAGAGAGTATTTATATAAAGCAAAATTAGAATTATCAACAGGTGGAAATTATGGATATACATTTAGAGTTATGCCAAGACATAATATGATATTAGATCCAGAAAACTTAAACTTAATAAAATGGATAACAGCATAATTTGTAATAATTATTTACATTAAATAATAGTAATTTTGATATTTTTATGGGCGGACATAGTGTTCCGCCTCTACAATTTTTAAATAAAATCATCAAAATACTTGAATATCATTTAATTAGTGTGATATACTATATAAGATTTTTTAAGAAAGAAGGAATAAAAAGTGAACAAAGAAAATCTAAGAAAAACAAGAATAGTATGTACTATAGGACCAGCAAGTGAAAGTGAAGAAATGTTAACAAAATTATCTAATGCAGGAATGAATGTAACAAGAATAAACTTTTCACATGGTGGATACGAAGAAAATGCAACTAAAATTGCAACAATAAAAAAAGTAAGAGAGGCATTAAATAAACCAATTCCTTTAATGCTAGATACAAAAGGACCAGAAATAAGAACAGGAAAACAAGAATCAGGAGATGAAAAAGTAGTAATCGAAGAAGGACAAAAATTTACATTCCTTTATGATGATGTTATAGGAGATGCTACAAAAACTTCAATAAGCTATAAAGGGTTATCAGAAGATGTAAAGCCAGGTTCTACAATATTAGTAGATGATGGGGCAATAGAATTTAGAGTTGACAAAATCGTTGGAAAAGATGTTGAATGTACAGCTTTAAATACAGGAAAATTAGGAAGCAGAAAAACAGTTAATGTTCCTGGATTAGTTTTAAACTTACCAGCATTATCAGAAAAAGATATAAATGATATAACAAATGGAGTAAAAGCAGGATTTGATTGTATTGCAGCTTCATTTGTAAGAAGAAAATCAGATGTAGAAGCTATTAGAGAATTATTAAGAAAAAATGGTGGAGAACACATAAAAATAATATCAAAAATAGAAAGTCAAGAAGGAATTGATAACTTCGAAGAAATATTAGAAGCATCTGATGGAATAATGGTTGCTCGTGGAGATATGGCTGTAGAAGTACCATTTGAACAAGTGCCAGTTATACAAAAAAGATTCATAAAAAGATGTAATGAAGTAGGAAAACCAGTAATAACAGCAACACAAATGTTAGAATCAATGAGCACAAATCCAAGAGCTACAAGAGCAGAAGTTAGCGATGTTGCAAATGCTGTATATGATAGAACTGGAGCAATCATGCTTTCAGGAGAATCTGCAATGGGAAAACATCCAGATTTATGTGTAAAAACAATGGATAAAATTTCAAACGCAGTAGAAAGTGACATTAATTACTGGAAAAGATTTGAAAATAAAACTTTAAATATGGCTAGAGAAGATATTAAAAAACATGTTGCATATATTGCAACAGCAACAGCTAAAAATTTAAATGCAGATGCAATAGTAGTTTATACAAATACAGGAGATTCAGCAAGAAACTTAGCAGGAATGGGACCAGAATGCCCAATACTTGCTATAACAGATAATAAAAATACTTATTATCAATTAGGATTATCATGGAATGTATTCCCTATATTAGTAGAAGGAAAAGCAACAATAGATGAAACAATAGAAACTGGAATTGAAAGATTAAAAGAAAATATACTTGAAAAAGGAGATATAGTAGTTATTTCAGGAGGAGCTAAAATATTAAATAATAGTTCTGAGAATCAAGTAATAGATGGAGTATTAAAAATCTAATCAATAAAAATTTAAAAGATAGACCCTTGCGAGGGTCTATTTTTGTGACATTTTGACGAAATAAAACATATTATATATTATGAAAAAATACTTAAGGAGGAATTATAATATGTTTTATAAAAATAATGGTTATTTTACAAGACAATGTAACAACTGCTCTAATATGATGTTTAATGAAGAAGATATAGAAACAAAATGTAATAATATTCCTAATTATTATGACACAAATATGAATATAAATGAATGCGCATGTGGATTTGAAGATGAATTTAATGTATTTCCAGAAAATCCTATGTTAGGTCAAAGTTATGTTCCGATACAACAAATGAATCAAGTGTTTAAACCAGAAGTTGGATTAAATAATGGAACAATATTTCCAGAACTAGTGAGACCTTATTGCCCAAATCAATCAATAGAAGAAATTGAATATATAAAGGCTACCAATAATATTGGAAAGGGGTGCAATGGATAATGAATTCAGAATGTAATAAAGAACTAAGTAGAGAAGATATGGCAATGAAAATAAAAGCATATCAATTTGCAGTAACAGATATATCTTTATATTTAAACACACATCCAGAGGATGAAAAAGCAATTTGCTTACACAAAGAATATTGTAAAATGTTAAGAAATTTAAAAGACAAATATCAAAAAGTATATGGACCACTTACAATAGAATGTCCATGCAACAAATGGAGATGGTTAGAAGAACCATGGCCATGGGAAAGGGGGAATTTTTAATGTGGACATATAACAAAATGTTACAATATCCAATAAATATAAAATGTAAAAATCCTAAACTTGCAAAAGTAATAATATCTCAATATGGAGGTCCAGATGGAGAATTAGGGGCATCTCTTAGATACTTATCTCAAAGATTTGGAATGCCAGATCAAAAATCAAAAGCAACATTAAATGATATAGGTACAGAAGAATTAGCTCATTTAGAAATGGTAGGAGCGTTGGTTCATCAGTTGACAGAGGGATCATCAGCAGAAGAAATGGAAAAAGCAGGCTGGGGAGCATACTATACTGATCATGGATGGGGAATATATCCTCAATCAGCAGCCGGAACTCCATGGTCAGCTGCAACAATAGCAGTAAAAGGAGATCCAATAGCAGATTTACAAGAAGATTTAGCTGCAGAACAGAAAGCTAGAGCAACTTATGAAAAATTAATAGATTTATGTGCAGATGAGCCAGATGTTGTAGATGTCTTAAGATATTTAAGAGAAAGAGAAGTAGTACACTTTCAAAGATTTGGTGAAGCATTAAGAGGAGTACAAGATAAACTAGCACAAAAAAGATTTTATATGAATAACTTAAACAATTTGGTGGATACAACCAATAACCCAATAAGTTCTAATGATTGTAAATGTAATTAACCTGAAAGAAAGATGAACAGTTTGTTCATCTTTCTTTTTTACTATCTATAAGGTATATTATTATAAATTTTTTATTGTGAAAAAAATAGTTATATGTTAGAATGATAAAAATAAGAAGCGAAAGAAAAAAATATGAAGATTTATTTAAAAAATTGGGAGAGAAAGTTATGAAAGATGAATTTGAAAGTATAAGTCCAACAGCAATTTTAACATCATATCCTAGAATTTTTACAGATATACCATATGAGAAAGAAATATATAACTGGATAGAAGAAAATTGTTCGGAAAAGCCACAACTAAATAAAAATTTAGCACCAGAAATAGAGGCAAGATATAAATTAATAAATAAAATATTAGACAATACAAATATAAAACAAGTATTAGAACTTGCTTCGGGATATTCATCAAGAGGAATTATATATTCTCAAAAAGGATATAATTATATTGAAATGGATTTGGAAAATGTCGCAACTAATAAAAGAAAAATAGTTGAAAATATTTCTAAACTAAATGGCAAGTTAGAAATATTAAGTGGAAATGCATTAAATATAGAAGCTTTTGATAATGCTAATAAATACTTCGAAGAAGGAAAAATTGCAGTAATTAACGAGGGATTATTGAGATATTTAACTTTTGATGAAAAAGAAATATTTGCTAGGAATATATATTCATTATTAAAAAAACATAATGGAGGTGTATGGATAACTTGTGATGTAACTCCTAAGAAATTTATACTATCTCAAGATAAAGCTTTACCCAATTTTAATAAAAATTTAACTAGTTTAACAGATAGAAATAGCTTGAATGATAGATTCGAAAATATTGAGCATATAAAAGAGTTCTTTGGAAAAATAGGTTTTGATGTAATAGAAATACATAAATTTAGCGAAGTAAAAAAAGAGTTATATTCTATAAACTACTTTAATATTATAAATGAAAACATTGAAAAATCTTTAGAAGATGCAATAGTTGCTGTAATGAAAATAAAATAATAATAAATTAACTACTAAAGGAGAATAGAGTATGGAATTACAAGATATAAATTTAGACAATATAAAGTTAGTTATTTTTGACTTTGATGATACATTAGCCATTCATAAAAATAAAGATTTTGCTAAGAATCGTGATGAAAGTGAAGAAAACTTTGTGAATTTTTATTTTAATGCCTATACTAATCCGGCTCTTTTTTATGATGAAATAGAACCTTGCATAAGGTCAGAATCATTATATAAATTTATTAATGATTTAAAAAACAGAAAGATTAAAATGTACTGCTTATCTGGTATGAAATTCACATTTCATTTAGCAGCAAAACAAGCCTTTATTAACAAATATTATGGTGAAGATATAAAAATATTTTCTACATCATCGCAAGAGTTAAAAGTAAAAGGAGTAAAAATTCTTAAAAAAATAAATAACTGCAGTTTAGATGAAGTACTATTTATAGATGATAAACAAGATATTGTTGAACTTTTAATTAATAACGGGATAAAAGCAATAAATGTAAAAAATATAAAATTATAGGAGTTATTATAATATGAAACCAGAAAGACTAAAAAAAGGAGATACAATAGGTATAATTGCACCATCAAATCCAATAACAGAAAGGTATAAAGAATATTTAAATAATAGTATTAAAATATTTGAAAATATGGGATTTAATATAAAGTTATCCCACAATATATATAAAAACACATGGGGATATTCTGCAACTCCAGAAGAAAAAGCTTCTGACATAAATGATATGTTTGCTGACAAAGAAGTAAAGGCCATAATTTCAGCTATGGGTGGAGATAATAGTTTTAATTGTTTAGGATTAATTGACTATGAAAATATAAAGAAAAATCCTAAAATAATATGTGGATATAGTGATGCTACTAATTATCTAGAAGCCATATATACAAAAACAGGACTAATCACTTATCATCATCTGGAAATGGTGGATTTAGGCAAGAAATTAAACAGAGAATTTGAGCTTAAGCAATTTAAAAAAACACTAATAGATGGAACCATAGGAAATATAGATAAAAACAGTCAATATAAAGTATTGAAAAAAGGATGCACTGAAGGAATTATAGTTGGAGGAAATGTTCCAAGTATTGTTACATTACTAAATACAGAATACTTTCCAGATTTAAATGATAAAATTTTGTTTTTAGAAGTTTATTCAAAAACAACAAATTTTGAACTAACAGATAGATATATAGGATTATTAAAATATCATGGAGTTTTTGATAAGATTAAAGGATTATGGATAGGGCATTATGATGCAGATACAGAAAATACAAAAATTGAAGATATATTTATGAGACATTTAAAAGAATTTGATTTTCCAATAATTAAGTGCGATGATTTTGGACATGATTGTGATAAGATAGTAATTCCTATAGGAGCAAAAGTGAAATTTGATGCGAATAATGAATTAGTAACAATACTAGAAGAAAAATAATATGTTAAAAGCACTAAATATAGCTATTGAAATATAGCAAATATATTTGATGTGTTGTAATTAACATAAAATTGTGCTATAATAATAAAGCAAAAGTGTGCAGATATCCTTATTTTTGCAGCTGTAGGTCAGACAGTTATTATGAAAAAAATTAAAGGAGATGAGATGCTTGAATGCTAATAAAAAACGGTATTTAGTATGCTATTTGAGAAATGAGGGGATACTCTCAACCAAAATTTTTCGAATAAGCCAGGATACACCAATAGAGGATTGTACTTACCCTGAAAAAACTTGTGCAATGATGTTTTTTATAACAGAAAAAACAATAGAAGAAGTTTATAATCAGATTGTAGGTATAATGTTTAATAAACAGAATTTAGCATTATTCAATATTGATACTCAAGATATAATTATTGAGAATAATATTATATATATTGTTAATCCTTTAAATGGTGAACCAATACCTAAGAAGCTGAATTTGCAGTAAAGCATAAAAAGCTATACAAGTTTTGTATAGCTTTTATCATTTAAATAACACAATTTATATATGAAATAATTATATATTTTTAGCTATAATTCTACAGTAAAATTAAACAATAAAAAAATAATGAAAAAAATCTAAAAAAACTATTGACATATTAAAGTAAATTTAGTATACTAAATCTCGTCGGTGGTAAATGGGCGCATAGCTCAGCTGGGAGAGCATCTGCCTTACAAGCAGGAGGTCACAGGTTCGAGCCCTGTTGCGCCCACC
>ULNE01028383.1_pt1 | contig 16691 bp, 18 predicted proteins | sample 1951831 | NCBI WGS metagenome assembly ULNE01 (sample SAMEA4835568, study PRJEB28245) | human gut metagenome | biome: gut microbiome; material: fecal sample | place: Denmark | collected 2008 | reverse complement strand
GCGGTAAAATGGTGCAAATAGGTTCTGATGCACAAAGGGAGCAAAAGGATTATAAATTAACTCGTTATGCTTGTTATTTAATAACACAAAATGGAGATAGTAGGAAAAAAGTAATTGCTTTAGCACAAACATACTTTGCAGTACAAACAAGAAAACAGGAAATAACTGAAAAAGAATATAGTTCATTAACAGAAGATGAAAAAAGATTTTATCAAAGAAATTTAACTAAAAAAGGAAATTATTCACTTAATCAAACTGCTAAAAAAGCTGGAGTTAAAAATTTTGATAGATTTCACAATTCAGGCTATAAAGGTTTATATAATGGAGAAACAGCTGATGATATTGTCAATGGGGACGGAGAATTTTGACAACATAAAAAATAAAATAATAGATAAATTTATACAAGATTTTAAAATAATAAGGTTGTCAAAAAACTCCGTCCCCATTGACATATTTGCTCTGAAATTCAAAAATTAGCTACTAAAATAGATGAACTAAATAAGAATATTAAATTGTGTAATTTTATTGAAGAAAGGACTTTACGAATGAAAGATAATGTTAAAGAAATGAGCCAGGAAATTAAATTTAAGATTAAAAACAGAGATAGAGATTATAGGTAAAAAATGTATACTATTATAATGAACAAAGCCCCGCATTTAAGCAGAGCTTTGTTCGTTTCATTTCACATCTTTTTTTCTTTTAAAGAACGGTTTCTTTTTCGGTTTTTCAGGCATCTTTACAAAATCAGGAAAAGGCATTGTTCTTTTTCCATGCTTAATCGCATAAATCTCGGACAAAAAGTTAATCATATAGCCGAGATTACGATGGTCGTCATAGAGAGAAGCATTTTGTTTTCTCTCTTCTTCTGTCATGCCATTCCATTTTTCAGCAATTTCATTTGCTTTAGCACCGAATTTTTGTGCCTCGTCTTCAAGTTGTTCATCAGATAGAGCTTTATACTGATCAAAATCGATAATAAATTCTAAATCTCTGAAGAATTTTACTTCGTGTTCCTCATCAAATCTTACGAATTCAAACCGATTTGAATCATTGACGATAGTTACTCCTGTAAACACCTTTGTAAAGATAGTTGCAGGGATAGGTGTATCTGTTTCGTTTGACAAATACATAATGTCTTGCATTTGAACATATACTGCCTCTTTGCCGTTTTCTGTGTGAAATACTTTCATTAGAAATTCCTCCTATTAAAAAATGTCACTTTGTTGAGTGTTGTGTTCGTTTGCGTAATCCAGCATTTGAGCAAACACTTCATCATCAGCATAAATGATTTTATCCCATTCATACCAAATATCAAAAGCAGTTTTTGCACCACTAGCTACCATTTTCTGAGCTTTAGCATTTCTAAACACCACATTGTTATCCTGGTCATCTAAAGAATGATGGCATCCCATATCTTGATAAACTTTAGACTGAAGGTCAGCCTCTAATTTATCACAATGATATGCAAATACAGCTTCTCTGGTTTGCCTTTCGTCAAACTCAGATAGTAAGGAAATAAGTTCATCTTTCTTTACCAAATCGCCAATAACTTTGATGATTGCCTCGTGTTCAATTCTCAATTTTTCTTCTTTTGAGACATTGTCAAACGGAGTAATGTCGCCGATAACAACTTCACCTAATTCATGTATTACTAACATCTTTATGACTTTGTTCAAATCAATGTGACATTCGAATTCTGAATCTAGGCTTATTGCTAAAATACATGTACCATATACATGTTCAGCAATACTTTCTATGCGCTCTTTACTCACATTCCAATGTTTCTCATCCCAGCCACTTCTGATTTTATATTTCAGTTGAGTAGCTAAGAGATAAAATCTCATCGCATTTTTTAATTTGATTTCTTTCAAATCTGTGTCCTCCTTCAATAATTATTGTGTTGCCTATAATTTTATATGTGAACTCCTTAAGGAGATTACAAAAGATTAACATAAATATTATATCACAAATGTATTAAAAAGTCTAGAAATATGCTAAAATAGTGCTGTATTTCAAATACGTTATTGCCTATAAAATTATAAGGAGGAACTACTATGACAGAAAAATTACTTCGGGACACTTTGCTGGAAGCCCAAGAAAAAGACCAACTCGGTCTGCTTATTTGGGCAAACTGGACAGTCTGGGATGATTTGGGTTTTGAAATGAAACCAGGAAATGAAAGCTACGATTTTGCTTTTTCTCAAATCTCTAAAGGAGAAGAAGCAACAATTTCAGTTGAATGGAATGGACTCTCTATGCCTGGATTTATCTCAGTATCGATACAAAAGTTGAATTCTTCTGTCAAAAAACTCCGTCCCCTTTGACATAAATCAAATTGCAAGAATTGCAAATTCAAGATTAAGTGTTTCACACGATGATTATTCATATATTTCAAAAGAGCTTTCTGATTTTATTTTGAGATTTGAAAAATAACTTTATTCAAGACAAAAATAAGGAGGTTTGCTATGGCTATTACAAAATATAAAGTTATACAAAAGAACTTAGAAGCTGTAATAAATTATGCTAAAAATGGAGATAAAACAGAAAAAGGGATACTTGTATCTGGCATAAATTGTTTGCCAGATACAGTTTATTTCCAAATGATGCTTACAAAAAAGACCTTTCATAAAGAAGGTGGAAGGCTAGGTTATCATATAATTCAATCATTTAATGGAAAAGAGGTATCTCCTGAAAAATGTAATAGCATAGGTGTTGAATTTGCCCAAAGTCTATTTGGAGATAAATATCAAGTTTTAGTATGTACTCATATAGATAAAGAAAATGCTATTGCTAGAAATAGAACAAATAATTATAATCGCAATAGTGGTAAAATGGAGCTAATAAAGAATGATATTGATGAGGCAATAAAGAATGCTAAAAAATATCAAGATTTTATTGATAACTTGGCTTATAAAGGTTATTATGTAAAAAAATCCAATAATGTAATATCTGTATCAACTCCGTATTTTAATAGAAATATAAGACTTCCAAGAGCCTTTGGAGAAGATTATACCTTTGAAAATATTAAAAATAGAATTTATTACAGCGATTATCAATTTAAATAAGATAAAGTATATAGAATTAGAATATATGAAGGTGTTAAAATTAATTCTGAATTATTAAAAACATCATCCTTTTATAGATTATATGTGCATTTTTTATATGTTTTAGGAAAATTACCACCTAAAATACATTATGAAGAAAGAACACCTGAATATTATAAAGAAATAGATAGATTTAACAAGTTATGTGATGAATTAAATATGATTAGTGATTATAGCTTAACATCAATTACAGATATTCAAAATTTAAGGATTAAATATCTTGAAGAAATTTCACCTTTAAAAGCTCAAAGAGAAAAATATAGAAAATTATATAGTATAACCAAAAATGATGCCGATAAAACGATTCTCGAAGCAAAAATTAATCATTTAACTGAAGATATTGATAGATTGAATTCTAAAATACAAACTTGCAGAAGAATTATTACTAAATTTGAAAAAGGAGAAAAAGAAGATTGGCTAATTCAGAAAAGATTTGAAAATAATAAGGAAATAAGTGAAAAAGAGATTTCGAAAAATAAAGATAAAAGAGAGTTGGATAGAGAATTTTATTGAAAAAGTTCTATAAATATTGACAAACATTGGAAAATAAATTATAATAATATTATGTAAATTTAATTAACGGATTTAAATGAATTTTTAAATTCTTAACTCAATGAAAGGAAATGGTGATACTATGAAAAACATTTTTGATCGGCCGTGCTATCATCTTGAGCAAATAAAAAAGGTTAAGATTGATAGCAAGAAGAGAAAGAAGTTCAACTCCAAATCTATGCTTTGTGCATGGGTAACTAAACTTTGCCCTGCACACTGCAAAAGCTGTTTCTTCAAGTCTGACATGTATCATGATGGAGTTCCTGCTGAGAAATATCAATTTTCTCCGTATGGTGTTGAGCGATTGATAAAATTTATCAACGACTCTAACAATTCTTATTTGATGCTGTCTGGCGGTGGAGAACCGATGATTCGAAAGGACATTGTCAATGAACTCATTCGTAAAGTAAAGACAGATCGTATTGTTATTGTAACAAGTGGAATTTGGGCAAAAACTTACAAGAGTGCCAAAGATACCATCGACGAACTCTATTCTAGCTATACAAGCAGAAACGATGACATGGTTTTGGTAGTTCGCCTTAGTGTTGACAGTTTTCACTATGAACCATTAGGCTTTGATGTTATCAACAATATCATCAGAGTATTTAGGGAAAATTATAGCCGTTGTAAGAATTTCCAGCTTAGGATTCATACTATGCAAAATGACCCTACTCTTGATGAGGTGTCCAAGAAAATTGGTAACTGTGAAGTAATTTACAGTGATATTGAGTCAGTTTCTGACAATAAGGAAATCATCAAAATTCTCCCTAAACAAGCTAAGTTGAGATTTGACGATGGTTATGAAATCCTCGTTGGCCGCTCTAAACTGTTTTTCTCTAATCTGAAAATTGACCTTAATGAATTTACAGAAGATATTCAGAGATCTCTTGATGTTTTTGAGGAAGACATGAGTGCGAGTGAATATGGAAATCCGTCAATTCTGACCAACTGTGATGGTTCTCTTGGACTCGATTTTTGGATTGATTACAACGGGAACGTTACTACATGGGGTAATCAGCAGTGGGATAGTCTTTATAACGTATATGTAGATTCTTATCAAGATCTTATTAAAGGTACTTTTGAGAATATCATTAGCTACTCATTCTTAGATAAAGGATACTACTATCGTGAAAGAATTATTCGTGCAGTAAATCCAAAGGCTGTCTTGCGGTCAAAGGTAATGAACTTAAGAGATTATGCAGGAGCATTCTTGATGGAAGAAGAAAAAACAAAACTGTATTATGCAGTTAGAGCCATCAAGGATTATCTTGAAGATGGCATCCTGTCGGAAGATGATATTTCGTTCTTGCCTGCAAACCTTTTGAGTGTTATTCATTCCTCTATTGAGGAAATCAACTCTCTTTATAGAGCTTCTGATTTTGATATAATTAGTCAATACTTTGCTAAAAAAGAAGAGTTGAATATGGATGACTGGAAAATTTTGTTTAACCTCATTAGATTAGGACATTATGATGTTTCTAATCAGCACATTGAAGAGGCTATTGCGTATTATAATGATACGTATTATGCTGATATAAAGAGTGTTGATGATATCACTGATGATGACAGTCCTATCATGTATGGAAAGTACCACAACAGAATTTCCTTCATGAAGAAAGAAGCAGAGAACTTCTGCCTCAAAATGATGAACTAAGTTCGTAAACAAATCCTCTTACCAAATGGTAAGGGGATTGTTTACGTATATACTATATTAGGATTTAATCCTGAATAGCAAAAACATGGTAGTAAATCTATTTTATTCATATCTTCTTCTGTTATAGAAAAATCATAAACTGATATATTTTCAATAATTCTTTTTTTATTGATTGATTTTGGTAAAGGAATTACATTGTTTTGTAAGCACCATCGTATGCAAATTTGAGCAATACTTTTATTATACTTAATTGATAACTCTTTTAAAATATTATTATCAAAGATTTTCCCAGATCCAAGAGGACTCCATGCTTCAATAATAATATTTTTATTAGCACAGTATTTTAATGTTTCTTCTTGCATAAATCCAGGATGAAATTCTATTTGATTAACCATTGGAAAAATCTCTATATTAGGTAATAATGCCTCTAAATGTTGAACCATAAAATTACTTACACCTATTGCTTTTACTTTTTTTTCTTTATATAATTCTTCAAAAGCTTTCCATGTTTCTATATTTAACTCTTTCCAATTTTCTGATGTCATTGGCCAATGAATTAAAAGTAAATCCAAATAATCTGTTTGTAAATTATTAAGAATTTGTTCAACAGCTTTCAATGTTTTTTCATAACCTTTATCATCTTTCCAAAGTTTACTTGTTAAAAATAAGTTTGTTCTATCGAGATTGTACTTTTTAATAGTATTTCCTATAAGCTTTTCATTTTGATATTTTGATGCAGTATCTATATGTCTATATCCAGCTTGATATGCAGTATAAATCATATCATCTATAATTTCTTGGTCTTTAATGTGCCATGTTCCTAATCCTATGTTTGGTATTATTAAACCATTTTTTAGTTTATATCCGCAGTCCTTATTTATCATATTAAATTCCCCTATCATAGTAAACAATAAATAGTACCATGAATTAAGTGGTACTATTATTCGCTTTAATTATTTTTATTTTTTAGATATTCTTTAATTCTTTCTATATCAACTTGATCCTTAGGTTTGTTTCTTTTTATTTTAAAGTCTAAAATAGTATTTAAATCTTCTAAATTATATGGTTCGCAAACCTCCATATTAAATTTTTCTTTTTCATCCACAACAACTTCTAAAGAATCACTTATATGATAAAATCCACATTCATTTTTCTTATCATCTGTTAAGTCATATTTATCTTTTATTTGTTCAAATAATTTTCTCGAAATACATAAATCTAAATCTCCTGCTTGTTCTCTAATACCTCTAATTACAAGAGAAGCTCCTGATAAAACATAATATTCATCTTTAGGTAAGTTTAATTCTTGCAATAAATCTAATAATTGTTCTTTATTCATAAAATAAAACTCCTTTCTTTTATTATAATTATAAATATATCATGTATAATTACAAAAGTCTATAATAAATTTGTCAATTTTGTCATGATATTGACGATTTTTCAAAAATAATGTATAATGATTATGTTACTTTTATATAAATGCAAAACAATAATTTGTTTTAAACTGAAAGGAGAATCTATTATGCGGAAAATTCATAAAAATATAGTTGTAATAGACAATTATTTACGTGTTTTGGTTGTCAAAGAACATAACACAATACGGTTACCGAGTTGCAACACTACAATTACTACTCATTTTGTATATGGCGAAAAGCATTATTCTTATGTTTCATACAAGCAATGTTCACTTAAAATAATAGATTCTAACTTTATTACAATTAACATTGCCTTGCAAAATTTTACATTTAAGGAAGATCGTCAAGCTCTTTTATTTTTTATATCCCATATAAGAGATTTTGAAGATGATGATATTACATTAGATAGTTTTGATTTTGTTAAAGCATTAGAAGAACTGGATATTCAGGCATTGTCTAAGATTCCTAAAAGTGACCTGCACAATCACACACCTCTTGGTGGCTCACGTGAGCTGATAAGAGAATTATCAGGTAAAGAAATACCAAAGTTAGATAGACGTTTCAAGTCTATTCCTGAAATGAATAAGTGGTGTGATGATAATATTAAAGCACCTAATGACTACAAATATAGGATGTATGCTTGCTTTAAGCAGGCAAAACAAGATGGAATAAAGGTATTTGCACCTAATATAGCGACATGTGCTAAAAAAAACTTTCCTTCGTTGGATAGCTTTATCAAATTCATTTATGAGATAATTGAAGAATTTTCTGATTCCATGTCTATTTATCCAGAATTGGCATTGGATAGAAACAAATACTCTGATGATTTAAAAGATTTAGTTGTAAAACTTTTAGATACGGGTATGTTTTATTCCATAGACGTAACTGGTGATGAAGATCTTGGCGTTCAGAATTTTAAAGAAATATATGATATTGCTTCTTCATACGGAATTATAAAAAAAGCACATGTTGGAGAATTTTCACATGCTAATGCAATATTGGATGCAATTAAAACCTTAGATTTAGATGCTGTTCACCATGGAATATCTGCCATAGAAAATGGAAGCTTAATTGAGTACTTAGTAAAAAATAAAATACCTTTGACTATGTGTCCATCGAGTAACTATTTCTTATCACGTGTCCAGTCTATTGGCAACCATCCTATCAAGCAACTATATCGATATGGAATAGGAGTGTCTGTTTGTAGCGATGACATACTAATATTCGGTTCAAGTGTTTCAAATGAATATAAGATATTATATGAAAATAATGTCTTAAATGCATTTGAACTAAATGCTATACGCTTAGATGGATTAAACTTTTACGCAAAGTAGACTAGAGGGTATTCTTATTGAATACCCTCTGATTTTATAAAATTATTTTCCTTGAATCCTTACAGTATCATTACATAACTAAGACTATGCCATTATCTTTTTATCTTAAATTTTTTTATTTAGAATTTTTTTGCTTGTACTATCTATTTGAATATTACAATTATATAATAATTCATTTATATAATTGTTTTTTAATTTGTAAACATCTTTATATCCAAAGTATTGTACAATTTTTCTGTTTTACAAAGTCCTAAAATTTCTTCTTTACTTACTGCCTAACTTACTGCTATAGAAAAAAGCAGTAAGTTGATATTATATTTTTCATTCAAACATTGCCATTACTTTGTCAAAACTATGTCAATGGGGACGGAGAATTTTGACAACATAAAAAATGAAATAATAGATAAATTTACACAAGGATTTTAAAATAATAAGGTTGATTCAAAAACTCCATCTCCATTGACATTTTAAAAAATCTTTTAGAGTAATAATATTAGAATAGAGTGAATAAAGTTAAAAACTTGAAAATTATGTAAAATTAGTATATAATAATATTTAATTATGCGCTTTGCATAATTCTTAAGAAAGTATTTTTCTTAAGAAAAGGTTAAAATTCAAATTTATAGTCCGCAATTAACGAAAGGAGTTTTACACAATGAGCGAACAAAGAGAACTTAACCCTAGCGAGTACTTTGAAATTGTAAAGGCGCGGAAACAAACAGTAACAGATGAAGATTTGTCAAGAATTTATGATAACTGTTTGGAGTTGCTGAACAAGTACAAAATTACTGGACAGCCTGCCGGTATGAGAAAGTTGTTATTCCATCTTCAAAGCGTTGAGGCTGAACGAGAAATTGTTAAAATGGGAATTACAACCTTTATCTACAGAGACGATATCGAAGAATATATTGACAATATTGCAAAAGATACTGTTAAAATTATCGAACTCGAAAAGTACGAGAGAGAAATTCCAGATGAAATCGTTGCTGTTATAGAGCAGGTCAAAGACAAATTTGACCAACTCTATATTCTCTTTACCGACTACACTGGCAAAGTTGAAAGACAGGTTGAAAAGGAACGCAGGCAAAAAGACCCTATTCTGTTTGGTACATTTCAAAATGAACAAACAAGAACAGTTATTGACAGGTTTTACTTTTTGGGTGATTGGGAAGATGAGTATTGCGATCTTACTTTAGACAAAATGGTAAATGAAGTTGAGGCAAGCAAAAAACGCAATATCGTCAGAACTATTAATACTCCCGAAGATATTGAGGAGTTGAAGAAACAGTTAGACCAACTTGTTCCATCAAGAGACGCTTTCAAAATTGATCACAGTAAGAAAAAAGGAGCATTCAAGAAAATTAGAAATTTCTTTGGTGGTGAAGCAGAATGAAAAGAAATGTAGACTTAAGCGAAAGCCGAATGTTTACAACTCCTGAGTCACCTACTGGATTAACAAAGCTAATTCTGGATGCTTTAAAAGTTACTAAACCATGGGATTTTGAAAATAATCCGCATGTGCTTGCAAGTGATTTAGATTTGAAAGTAATTGCAGAAACAAGAAGTGTTTTTCCTGTAGGAAATAAGACAGAGCGTCAAAACTGGAAACGAAACCATGCATACGATACAGATCAAATTTGTAATCTTTGTGGACAAGAAAGAGGAAAGAAACCTTGGGCAAAAAATAGATGTAATTGCTATTTTATGACTGTTGCTCCAAAGATTCCTTGGAATTTTTAATCTTTAAACTAGAAGTCATGTTCAAGAATTTGAATATGGCTTTTTAGTTTTTGGTTGTCAAAATTCTCCGTCCCCATTGACAACCCATTGACAAGGAAAAAATAAAACTTAATAGAAAGTGTAGAAAATAGTTGACATATTTGGTATGTATATGTTATAATTACTAACTGTAACCGCATAATTCAAGGTCTGTAAAGTCTAATTTGATTTAGATACCTAAAGTTTAAGGTTAGCGAGTTTGCAAAAAAGGGAGGTGCTTTCGTATGTACGCAGTAATCGAAGCATGTGGAAAACAATACAAAGTAACTAAAGGAGATGTAGTATTCTTCGAAAAATTAGATGTTGAAGAAGGTAAAAAAGTAACTTTTGATAAAGTTGTTTTATTATCAGAAGAAGGAAAAGTAGAAGTAGGAGCTCCTTATGTAAAAGGTATTAAAGTAGAAGGAAAAGTAGTTGCTCATGGTAAAGGTAAAAAGATAATTGTTTTCAAATATAAAGCTAAAAAGAATTATAGAAGAAAACAAGGTCACAGACAACCATACACAAAAGTTGAGATAACAGCTATTAAACTTCCTACAGCTAAAAAAGAAGCAGTAGCAGAAGAAAAAGTTGCTGAAACAACAACTAAAAAAACAGCTACAAAGAAAACTACTACAGCTAAAACAGAAAAAGCTGAAGCTTAATTTTAAGAATAATAAGAGAAAGATATAAACTCATATTTGAAAGGAGTGACTAAAAGATGGCACATAAAAAAGGGCAAGGTAGTGTTAAAAACGGAAGAGACAGTGAATCTAAGCGTCTTGGTGTAAAAAGAGCAGATGGTCAATTCGTTCTTGCAGGAAATATATTAATGAGACAAAGAGGAACAAAAATGCATCCAGGTACTAATGTTGGAAAAGGTAGCGATGATACTTTATATGCTTTAGTAGATGGAAAAGTTAAATTTGAAAGATTAGGTAAGGATAAAAAACAAGTTAGTGTTTATCCAGTAGAAGACTAATATATTGAAACTTTAAAGGCGGAAGTACTAAAGGAGTCATTTAAATGACCTTTGTGCTCCGTCTTTTTTGAAAGAGTAGAAAAATGGAATGTTGTAATAGAAAAAGAGCAAAAAAAGCATTAAAATCTTTGGGTAAAGAGCAATTAAGTGTTATAATAAATGAAGATAAAAAAGCAGAAATTGTTTGCCCATATTGTAATAGCAAGTATAATTTTTCAGAAATTGAATTAAAAAATATATTAATGGAGTTAAAATGAAAAAAAGAGTATTATTAGGTATGAGCGGTGGTGTTGATAGTAGTGTATCAGCAGTATTATTAAAGAAAAGTGGGTATGAAGTTATTGGAGCAACAATGAAATTGTGGCAAGAAGATTTTGAAGATGAAAACGAAAAATCTTGTTGCTCTTTTAGTGCTGTAAATGATGCCAAAAGAGTATGTGATATATTAGAAATTCCACATTATGTACTAAATTGTAAAGCAGAGTTTAGAAAATATGTAGTGGATGATTTTATTAATTGCTATAAAGATGCTAAAACACCAAATCCATGCGTAGAATGCAACAGATATCTAAAATTTGGAGAATTTTTAAGGAAAGCAGAAGAATTGGATTGTGATTATATTGCAACAGGACATTATGCTAAAGTAGAATATTGTGAAAAATATAATCAATATGTACTAAAAAAAGCTACTAATGAAAAAAAAGATCAATCTTATTTTTTATATAAAATTCCAAGAGAAGTACTGAATAAAATCATATTTCCGCTAGAGGGGTATGAAGATAAAGAAGATATAAGAAATATAGCAAGAGAAAATAATTTGCTAGTAGCAGAAAAGAAAGAAAGTCAAGAAGTTTGCTTTATACCAGATAATAATTATGTGAAATTTATAGAAAAATATGATAAATTAAAAATGAAACCAGGCAACATTGTAGATATTAATGGAAATATTTTAGGAAAACACAATGGAATAATAAAATATACTGTGGGGCAAAGGAAAGGAATAGGAATATCATATAAAGAACCATTATATGTGTTAAAACTAGATAAAGTAAAAAATGAGATAATAGTAGGAACAGAAAAAGATTTGTATACTAAAGAAGTAACAATAGGAGATATAAATTATTTAGTAAAAGGCATAGAGAATAAAAAAATAGAAATAGAAGCTAAGGTAAGATATAGGTCAAAGCCTGCAAAAGCTATATTATATCCGTTAGAAACAGGAAAAGCTAAAATTATTTTTGAGGAAGCACAAAGAGCTGTAACTCCAGGACAATCATTGGTTTTTTATGACAATGACATTGTTCTAGGTGGAGGAAAAATATTGTAAAAAAACATATGTAGGGGCGGACGCCTCTGTCCGCCCGAGCGGAATTTATTCCGCTTTTATAATATTAGAAGAAATTTCTTTATGCATTTTCTTGCATTATAGGTACCATTTGTTTTTTTCTAGAAACTACACCAGGAAGAAATGCTCTGTTATTTTCTAATTTTACATTATATGATTTTTCTACAATATCACATCTGTTTCCTAATGCTATAATCTCAGAATTACTATTAATTATATCTGTAATTGCTAACATAAACAAATTTAAATTATTGTTTTGAATATCATTTGCGATAGCTTTTTCTAATTCATTTTGATTTTTTAAAACATCATTTATATCTGCAGTGTTTACTTGAGCTATTTTTACTTTATTTCCATTCATATCTACTAATTTTGCGTCTATATTTATTAGTTCTTCAGCAGAATAGTCAGATAAATCAGTTCCTGCTTTTAACATATCTAAACCATAAGTGTTAACATCTATATTTGCAATTTTAGACAAATCTTCTAAAGCATCGATGTCTTTTTGTGTTGTTGTTGGAGATTTTAAAAGTAAAGTATCTGAAATTATTGCACTAGCCATTAAGGTGGCTTCTAATTTTTCTATTTCAATATTTGAATCGTTGAACATGTTATATAGTATTGTACATGTACAACCATAAGGTCTAGCAGTATAGTAAAGAGGTTCAGCTGTTTGAAAACCATAAACTCTGTGATGGTCAATAACACCTAAGATTTTTGCATTTTCTATACCGTCAGCACTTTGAGAAAATTCATTATGATCAACTAATATAACAGGTTGACTTTCTTCAACTTTTTCTATCAAAATAGGAGCATCAATTTTTAAATAATCTAAAACAAATTGTGTTTCTTTATTAATGTTTCCTAATCTAACAGGAGTAATTTCTATTCCATTTTTCTTTTTTTCTAATATTGATTTTACTATAGCAGAACATATAGTATCAGTATCTGGACTTTTATGTCCGAAAACTATTGTATTTTCCATATTTATTACCTCATTTCATATTAATTTTGTAATTCATATAATAACATAAAAAAAATATATATTCAATAATTATTATAGAAAAATAAACGCAAATATGGTAAAATAGATAATATGGAGGCAATATTATGAATGTAGGATTTATATCATTAGGATGTAGCAAAAATTTAGTAGATACAGAAATAGCAATAGGAATATTTAAAAATAAAAATTATAATATAGTAAATGATCCAAAACAAGCAGATATAATTGTTGTAAACACATGTGGTTTTATAGAATCAGCAAAAGAAGAGGCAATTAATACAATACTTGAAATGGCAGAATATAAAAATAAAAGATGCAAATACTTAATCGCAATGGGATGCTTAGTAGAAAGATATAAAGAAGAATTAAAAAAAGCTTTACCAGAAGTTGATTTGTTTATTAAGTTTTCAGATTATAATAAATTCGAAGAAGAAATAGAAAAATTAATAAAAAAAGACAATATGGAAGAAGAAAAAGATTTTAATAGACTAGAAAATTATATAGAAAAAGTAATTACTACAGGAAGTAAAACAGCATACTTAAGAATTGCAGAAGGATGTAGTAATAGATGTACATACTGTGCAATTCCATATATAAGAGGTCCACTAGTAAGTAGAAAATTTGAAGATATAATGGAAGAAGCTAAAAGTTTAGCAAAACAAGGTTATGAAGAAATTATTGTTATTGCTCAAGATACAACTAAATATGGAATTGATTTATATGGTAAAACAAGACTAGCAGAATTATTAAATGAAATTTCAAAGATTAAAGGTATAAGGTGGATTAGATTTCTATATGCATATCCAGAAACAATAACAGAAGAATTAATAAAAGAAGTAAAAGAAAACGATAAAATTTGTAAATACTTTGATATTCCAATTCAACATATTTCAAATAAAGTTTTAAAAAGAATGAATAGAAAAAGTGATACTAATAGTATAAAAAATTTAATTACAAAAATAAGAAAAGAAATACCAAATGTAATATTAAGAACTTCACTAATAGTAGGATTTCCAGGAGAAACTCAAGAAGATTTTGATGAATTATATGAATTTGTAAAGGAAACTAAGTTTGATAAATTAGGAGTTTTTATGTATTCAAAAGAAGATGGAACACCAGCAGAAAAATTGCCAAATCAAATACATGGGAATACAAAAAAATCAAGATACAATAAAATAATGCAATTACAACAAAAGATTTCTAGAGAAAATTTAGAAAAAAGAGTTGGAGAAGAATACGAAGTATTAATAGAAAATAAAACATTTGATAACAAATACTTAATAGGAAGAACAAGTATGGATGCTCCAGAAATGGATGGAGTAGTTTATGTAGAAAATACAACAACAAAAGACTTGATAAATAAATTTATTAAGTGTAAAATTATAGACATAAAAGACTATGATATGATAGGAAAAATTTTGACAATCTAAAATAAAGGAGAGTCCAAAATGGAAGAAGAAAAAATTATAGAACAATTAAAACAAGTAAGACAAACAGCTCAGAAAGATTTATCTGATTCAGAAGATACAAAAAATGAAGTGGTTCAAAATGTAAATTATTATGGCACTATAACTCTTCAAAGAAGAGATGGTGAAGAAAGTGATAATTTTGAGTTATATACAGTAGAAGTATACGATTATGAAACAGATGAAATTACTAATAAAATATATTTAAATGGACAAGAAGTAGATATGGGCGAATTACTTAAAACATATAAAGATTTAAATCCAATTAGAGATACTATAAACAAGGCCAAAGAACAAGAAGAAATTGGTGAAGAATCAGAAAAATATGATTTGAATGAAATGGAGCAAAAAGAGGCATTTAAAAAATATTCTGAAATCACAGGTGAAAAGGAAGAAGATATTGAAGAAATAAATGAAATAGATTTAACTAGCGATGAGAAAGAAGAAAAAGAAGATGAGATTGACTTAACACAAAACCAGGCAGATCAATTAACAAGAGGAGAAGAAACAAAATTAAATCAGCAAATAAAAGGAACAACATTAAGAAATTTATTACATTTAGATGGCGATTATGTTAAATTAGCAATTGTTAGTTCTGCACAAGTAAATAAATTTACTAATCCAGAAAAAATGCATAGCAATATTGACTCATTTGTTGCAATTAAAGCAAATGGAGAAGCTACTGTTTTAGGAGAAGATGTTCTAAGTCCAGATAGACAAGAAGGCGTAAATTCAACTTCAAAAGATTTAACAGCTAATGCAGATGGAACAATAGATTATGAGGCAAATAGAAGTAGTTATAAAATAGGTGGAACAAACCTTTATCTTAAAGTTGGTTATGATGAAAGTTATGGTAAAGAAATAAAAATAGAAGATAGGGCACCAGGCAAGGGTGATAAAGGAATTGCGTATGAATTAGAAACATCTAAAACTTATAGAGTAGATTCTGATGCAAGAAACATGAGAAGAGAAAGAAATGGTAAGTATGCAGCTAATGAAGCTATGGAAAAACAAGAAAAACATGAAAAAGTTGGTTGCAAAAATGATAGAGTAGAAAATATAGACGAAGACAATAATAATAACACTCACGAGCATTTTAAAATAACAAAAAATACAATGGTTCCAGGAAAAGATATTACTTTTGAAGAATGGGCAGAAGAATTAGGAGAAGGAACAGATAAATTAATAGAAAGATTTGAAAGAGAAACTAAAAAAACTTCTAAATATGAGGAACCAGAAAAAATTGCTCAAGATATAGAAGAGGACTATGAAAATATTAATCATATTCATGAGCATAATCACTAATATAGAAAGGAACTAAAGATGAGAGAAGAGAAAAAAATAAGACCGGTAACTGCAAGAATGATTTTTGTTATAGGAATTATTATAATATGTATATTATGCATTAATTTTGCTGTTTATTTAACAATTGTAGATAAAGATGAAAAACCTACCAAAGAAGAAAATGTAGTTGTTGATACAGTAGCATTATCAGAAAATTTTCAAAATATATTTGATAACAAATTCAACAGTCAAAATTATTCTATTCAATCAGTTTCTAAAAAAGATACCTCTAAAGAATTAGTTTATACTAACTATCAATTAGAAGAAAAGAAAGAAGGAAAATATGATGTTAATATTAATATGCCATTTATTAATATTAATAACACTACAGCAGATAATATTAATAAAGAAATACAAAACCTTTTTTATAGTAAAATAAATGATATATTAGTTCAAATAAACGATACAGAAATAATTTACAGTGTAAAGTATAAGGCATATGTTAATAACAACATATTGTCATTAGTGATTTCTTCAAATTTAAAAGAAGGGGCAAATCCACAAAGATTGATAATTAAAACATATAATTATAATTTAAGTTCTAATGAAACACTGAATATTAATCAAGTGTTAAATTATAGAACATTAAATGAAAAAACAGTTCAAAATAAAATTAACGAAGTAATAAAAGAAGCAGAACAAACAGCATCTACTTACAAAGAATTAGGATACACAAAATATTTAAGAGACCCTAAAGATGATATGTATAAAGTACAAAATACATCAGTATT
>ULNE01010898.1_pt1 | contig 16754 bp, 18 predicted proteins | sample 1951831 | NCBI WGS metagenome assembly ULNE01 (sample SAMEA4835568, study PRJEB28245) | human gut metagenome | biome: gut microbiome; material: fecal sample | place: Denmark | collected 2008 | reverse complement strand
CCTCGCCCAGCGATTGTGCCTTATCAACGGTCAAGCCGTTGTCCGTTCCGTCCCGTGGGTCGAAGCTGATGATATAGTGGTGGGACTTCACATCTTCCCGTTTTTGGTTTTTGCCATAGCGGAGATTGGAGCGCATACAGGCTACGGCAAAATCTTCATCGCCGCAGTTCAGCGTGGCAAGGCGGTAGTCCTCACGGGGGACAAGCCGCCCGTTTTCATCAAGGGTAGGCTTCATGGTAAACTCGTCATGCTCAAAGGTAAGGTACTGCTCGGCTGCCCCGTAGTCGGCATTTTTAGAGCTGATATGTTTGAGTATCGCCAATGGCTTCACCTACTTTCTGCAAGACTTCATACTTCAAGGCGGCAAGGTCGGCTGCTGCGTCCTTTAGCTCCTTTGCCATAGCCGGGTAGGGGCTGTGCCATTCGTTCAGGGTGCGGGCGATCTGATTGAGGTTGCCGCCGATTTTGCCGTACTGTGCGGTCAGCTCCCCGATAGCGGACAGCAATTCATCATTGACCGGGGAAACGGTAACAATGGGGCGTATGGTTGCCCGTGTAATGGCTTGCCGGATAAATTCGGACTGGCTCATACCATAAGGGGCAAGCCGGGCGGTAAAGTCGGCGTATTCTTCATCGGTCAGCCGGGTCTTGACTACCCTGCTGCGGTGGGGCGTGTTATATCGTTTCATAGGTGGTTGACCTCCTTTCTGTGCGTGGTGTCCTCTCACTAATAGGAGAAAAACGGGGTGTGTAGCGGAACTGTTTTTGAAATAATCCGAAAAGAATTTGCGGGAATTTTTCAAGCGGCTTTAGCCGCCATAGCAGGGTTTGGGGAAGGCACTCCCCAACAAGATTCCCGCAAGGACAAAATGAGCGATAAGCGAAATTTGGTACTGCGGTAGAATCTTGCTCTAAGAAACTGCCGGACTGCCGCTCACTTCCTACTGCCACTTTTTCGGGAAATCGCAACCAGTTTTTTCATAAAAGGCTGCGGGCTGGCGTTCTCCCTCTCTTTCTGGCAAAGACTTTTCCGGCGGCTTGGTCTTTCCCAACAATAAGGCGTTTCAGAAGCTGTGTTTTGCCCGCTGCTTGATAGAAAACGGGAATTTCCCCCTGCTCACTTATCAGTACCGATACTTTCTCGATTTGCCAAAAATGGGCGCAAAAAAAGCAGCAAATCTTTTTCAGACTTACTGCTTCATGTGCCGCTATGGGGCAGCGGTTATTCAGTTGTAAAATAAAAGAGGGCGGTAGCACTTTGGGCTATCGTCCTCTTGGCTACACATTTGCAAAGACAGGCGGGGCTGTCAACGGTGGGCGAAGCCCATTTACTTGCCGTTGACTGGCTCGGCTGGATTTGCTACTTTCGATCTGATGTTTTCTTGTGAAGAATACACTGTATTGACTTTACCTTGATTTTCCTCCTGTGTTACTGTAATATTAAAGTCGTGAATTTCAGAATTTGTACTAGAGATTTCCAAATTCAAAGAAATAGAAATTACGTTTTTATCAAGTTGTAATCCATCTTCTTTGCAATATGTCGCTGAATAACCACTTGCAAGAACTACCTGACCTACCCCATTTTCATCAAGCACAAATAATGTAGCTGATGAACCAGTTTCTTTATTTCGGGCTATCGCAACCAGTTGTATTGGGGCATTTTCAGCGGAACCAAAAACATATTCTAATAATTCAAATGAAGGATAGTCTTGTGGAAAATTTTCAATAAATTTCTCGCCCCGGCTTTCAATAGAACCGGCACTTTCAAGCTCTGGCAGTACTTCTTTTGTGTTGTCATCAGGTGGAGAATTATTAGAACAAGCACTCAACAAAAGTACAAAAGCTAATAGTAATATAAACAATTTGTTTTTCATTGTGCTTTATATACTCCTGTTGGCGTGTATACCGTCATTCCCTTTGGAACTTTTATGGCTGAGTAGCTAGAAGTTGTTACTTTATAATGGACAGAATTTTTTTGTGGTGCATAAGATTCTGTTAATGTTTTATATTCATAAAAAACATTTTCAGGATAGCCGTCCATATAAACCTTGTATTTTAAACGACCAGCTGTTCTAACAGCAGGAATATAAACATTTAACACTTCAAATTTCCCCGGTGCAATACTATATGAGACACCCGCTGATGTTCCTTTTGTCCAACTACGTGAACCGGTAACTTCAACTCCTACTTCCGCCTGCATTTTTGCAAAAACAACATTTGCTTCTGTTGTGCCATTGGCATAACCCGCAATAGATGCGGTGGTTGTTCCGCTTTGTTCATATTGATATGTAATTTGCATAGGACTTGAGCCTTGAGTATTATCGCCTGAAACAGAACCTAATAATTTATGAGTATAATCAATATTCGTATAATTAGGCTCATAACCTACACATTCTCGTATATATACTCCTCTACGTTCTGGTATTCCTGAATCGTTAGCTGCAAAAACAGTAGTGTTCATTGTTGTTACAATAGCTAAAGAAAAAACTATCCCTAATATTGTTTTGATTTTTCTCATTATGGACTTCCTCCTTTGCTTAAAAAGTTATATTTTGTTGTGTGTTTCATCAAACCATTGGCATCATCTCCTTTTGTTTTATAGTACCATATTTTAGCTATTATATCAATTATCAAATTCAATTTTGCTTTTTTTTGGTTAATTTTTCTGAATAGTGAAGGCTGTCTATCAAATTCTTGTGTGTTACTTTACCGCACATGAGCATTCGTGCAAGGGATGTAGTTCTTGTAAAAAATCTTGGTTTTCGCTGGACTTTTTCCGATTTTGTCGGTATCCTATAAGCAGAGGTGAATACCCGTGAAATTGAGCCATATTTTTATCATCGCACTTGCACTGACAATATGCCTTACAGGATGTGTAAAGCAAAAAACGAGTTATATAGAAAGTGAGAATTTGTCTGCTGTCGGTCAATCTGAAACTGAATCCGATGAAAGTGTTACTGTCACAGAAACAGCAACAGCAACAGCAGCTTCGGCAGAATCAGATAATTCTGCGAAAAGCGTATCTGAAACACATATGCCGACAGAAAAAGCAGAGGATTTGACAAAACCGCATACGCAGACAGGTGAAAAAACAAATTCCGATTCGCCTGTACCGCCGAAGGAGTCGGCAATGCAAAAGCCAAAGCCTGTTGAGTCGACAAAACCAACAACCGCTTCGACTTGGACCGCTCAGCCTGAAACACCGCCGAATGTAACGGAAATGCCGACAGAATCGCCTGATCAGAAATTTGATATTGACTATTGGGTAGCATACGCAAAAAGCTATGCTCAAAGTGTAGGCTTACGGCTTGACAGTACGGCAACAGACTGTTGGGATAATCCCATATCTGCAAACGCACAATGCAAATATCTTGAATGGGATATTCAAAACAGACTGAACCGTTATGCAAGGGATGATGACATTATGTCTGTGTGGATATGGGCGGAAAAGATTGCAGACAAATCCTATGAAATCTATATCGGCTACGCTTAAAACAAAACAATAAACCAATTCAGCGCATCGCAAAAAAAGCGGTGCGCTTTTTCTATGCAGAAAGGATGAAAAGTAAATATGATAAGTAAAAAATTCAAAAAAGTATTGTCATTGTTTTTGGCAATGACAGTTATTTGCTTAAGCCTGTTTTCTGTCGGAACACTTTCCTCTTATGCCGCTGTCGGTGAAAAGGCAGATGTATATATCGTGGAATTCCCCCGTGGCGGTGATGCGAACCGTTCATGTTGGGGTCACGAGGCCTTGCAGTATATGAACGGTTGGAATACAGGCGGCGCAACGGATAAGCTTATGCTTCGGGCAATCGGTTCGTATACAGGTCAAATTTGTTATTGTATTGAACCCGGAACAGGACAGCACACAGGCGATACCTTTACGCAAAAGGATGAAAGCTTTTGGAACAATTTCCCTCCCGAATACAACAAAACCATTGATTCGGATAGTATAAAGCTTTTTATCGGCAGAATTATTCAGTACGGATATACAGGAAACGTTTCAACCGAGTGGAGAACACAAAATCCCGAAGGAGCAGACAAGCTCTCCCATGCCATCGCCACACAGCTTTTGATTTGGGAAGTGATTGTCGGTGAAAGGGATTATGATTTTAACCATGTGGACACAGGCAGTTGTAACAGAATAACGGAATTTATACGAACAAACAATCCTATTCGCAGGCAGATTATGGAACACTATGCACGCATTGAAAAGTCTGTGCAGAATCATTCAAAAGTGCCGAGCTTTTTTGCACGGTCAACTTCCAAAGCGCAAACCGTTGAAATGACTTGGGACGGCAAACAGTATATCTCTGTGCTTCACGACAGCAATGATGTCCTGTCAGAGTATTCGTTCAAATCAAATAATCCCGACGTTTCTCTGCAAGTGAACGGCAATGTGCTGACTGTAACCTCACAGATAGCGCCCACAAATGAAATCACTGTTACAGCGGAAAAGAAAAATTCGTCTCGTAAAGGTTTGATTACTTGGACAGACGGAATATATAAGCCGGGTGTTGGTTCACAGGATACGGTGACCTATTCACAATCCGTTAACGATCCCGTGAAAGCGTATGTGAAAATCAAGGTTTCTTACGGTTCTGCTAAAATTGTGAAAACCTCAGAGGACGGTAAGGTTGACGGCATTTTATTCCGTATTCAGGGTAACGGTATTGACAAAACCGTAAAGACAGCAAACGGCGGTCAGATTCAGATTGATAACCTTATGCCCGGTGTTTACACTGTTACAGAGCAAACAGAAAACAAATATGAACTGCAGGAAATCCGACGTGTAACAGTGGTTTCAGGACAAACGGCTACAGTTAATTTTAACAATAAGCTGAAACGAGGCAATCTTACAGTTATCAAGACAAGCGAGGACGGACTGAACGAGGGCGTAAAATTTCACTTGTTCGGAACTTCTTTGTCCGGTCTTGCCGTAGATGAATATGCTGTTGCAGATAAAAGCGGCAAGGCATATTTTAAAGATGTTCTGATAGGTTCAGGATATACCCTTGAAGAAACCGACACAGCCGTTCGCTATGTTGTTCCCGAAAAGCAGACGGCAGAAATTGAATGGAATAAGGTAACGGAAAAATCTTTTCACAATATCCTTAAAAAGTGGCAGTTAACTGTTACAAAGAGCGATAATGGAAACGGCACACCGCAGGGCGACGCTTCTCTTGCAGGCGCAAAATACGGCGTTTACAAAGGTGAACAGCTGATTGACACCTATATCACTGACAGTAACGGACAGTTCACTACCAAATATTACGTCTGTGATTCGGATTGGACTTTGCGTGAGCTCACGCCGAGTGAAGGATATCTTGTCAACACGGAAATCCTACACATCGGCGCAGAAGCGAAGCTCTACACTGTGGAATACAACAGCACGGCGCTCGACGCTCTTGAAACCGTACAGAAAGGAAAAATCGCTGTAATTAAGCACTGCGATGACGGCTCGACGCAGATCGAAACGCCCGAAAAAGGCGCTGAATTTGAAGTGTATCTCAAAAAGTCAGGTTCGTATGAGAATGCAAAGGAATCTGAGCGAGATATTCTCGTCTGCGATGAAAACGGCTTTGCTGAAACAAAACTCCTGCCCTACGGCATTTACACTGTCAAGCAGACAAAAGGCTGGGACGGAAAAGAAATGATGAAGCCGTTCGATGTGTTTATCAGTAAAAACGGCGAAACCTACCGTTATCTCATCAACAACGCAGTCTTTAAATCGCTTATTGAAATCGTAAAAAAGGATGCAGAAACAGGTAAAATCATTCCTGCTTCTGGTATTGGTTTTAAGGTAAGGAATACCGATACAGGCGAATATATCGTTCAGCATATCAATTATCCGACGCCTGCGGACATTGATATCTACTACACCGATATCACAGGTAAATTGATGCTGCCCGAAGCGCTTCCTTATGGCAATTACGAAATCATTGAACAGAATACCTGTTACGGATATGTTCTTGACAGTACGCCTGTTCCGTTTAAGGTTGACGGCAGCAAGACCGTAGTAACAGTAGAAAAACGCAATATGCCGCAGAAAGGTATAATCACTGTTAGCAAATCGGGCGAGGTGTTTTCTTCCGTTTTTGAGGTGGGCGGATTGTATCAGCCTGTTTATTCTCCCAAAGGACTGGCAGGTGCTGTTTATGAAATCACCGCCTCCGAAGATATATACACTTTGGACGGTACGCTCCGCTATGCAAAAGGCACTGTCGTATCTAAAATCACAACAGATAAAAACGGAACAGCAGTTACCGAGCCTTTGTACCTCGGAAAATATGAGATCCGTGAAATCAAGGCTCCTTACGGTACGATTGTAAACGATGAAATTCATACAGTTGAATTGACCTACGCGGGACAGGAAATAAGCATAACCGAAATGTCTGCTGAGTTTTGCAACGAGCGTCAAAATGCAGAAATATCACTCTCTAAAGTTTTGGAGCAAAACGAAACCTTCGGCATTGGAAATAACGGTGAAATCCTTTCCGTACAATTCGGGCTGTTTGCAAATGAAGATTTAAAAGCTGCCGACAGCTCGGTTATCCCGAAAGACAGCCTTATTGAAATTGTAAACTGTGATGAAAACGGCAATGCAATATTCAAGACTGACATTCCCGTAGGCGCAAAGCTGTATGTCAAGGAAATTGCAACCGACATCCGCTATATTCTCTCCGACACGAAATATCCTGTGGAGTTTGTGTATGCAGGACAGGATACCGCACTTGTAGAAATCAAAGTGAATAACGGCGAACCTATCAAAAATGATTTGATTTACGGCACTGTGAAAGGCTTGAAAATTGACCGTGAAACCCAAAAGCCCATCAAGGGTGTTCTCTTCGGTTTGTTCCGCGCGGATGAAACTGAATTTACAGTAGAAAAAGCAATCCTTACTGCCCAATCAGATGAAAACGGTATCTTCACCTTTGAAAATATTCCATTCGGTGATTGGATTGTAAAGGAACTTATGCCTGCCGAAAATTATCTTATGAGTGATGAAATCCATCATATTACTGTTATCGAAAACGAACAGCTCATTGAAATTACAGCAGTCAATGACCGTATTCCCGAAAAGCCTCCTGTTCCCGTTATTCCCAACATCCCGAACACAGGAAGCAGCAAAAACAAAGGCTTTTTAATCGGTCTTGGTGCTATTGCAATCGGTGGTTTCATTTCCGCAGGGATTATCTACGTAAAAAAGAAAAAGGATGAAGATAACGAATGACGAAAAAGGTATATATTTGCGCTCCTCTCGGCGGTAATATACAAGAGAATCTTAAAAAAGTTAAGCAATATGCAAGATTTGCACTGCTGTGCGGTACGGCGCCTGTCGTGCCGCATTTTTATGCTCTCTGCCTTAATGATAACCTCCCGAAAGAACGTGAAATTGGTATGTCTGCAGGGCTCAGTCTTTTATGGCTCTGTGACGAAATGTGGATATTCGGCGGCAAGGAAACCGAAGGGATGAGAGCTGAAATACAGTTTTGCAAAAATCTTAATGTCCGTATCCGCAGGATTCAGGACAGTGAAATAACGAAAAAGATCGGAGGAAATATTCTTTGAACAATAAAAAATTATTCAGAGTTCTGCTCTGTGTATTAGTTGTAACAATTACTACGGCCTGCCTTTCAATTACCGCCTTTGCTGCGGGCGATGTTGCAAGCGCTATTGAAGGTACGTGGAACGCAGCGCAGGCTCAAATCAAAACAGTTGTAAACAATGTTGTGTTTCCCGTAGTAGATATGATTCTGGCAATCTTGTTTTTTGTAAAGGTCGGCACTTCATATTTTGAGTATCGCAAGCACGGGCAGTTCGAATTTACCGCCCCGGCGATACTATTTGCCTGCCTTATCTTCACGCTGACAGCGCCGCTGTATATCTGGTCAATTCTATAATATGTTAAAGAGTCATCAGCATAAAGCCGATGACTCTTTGATTAATATAATTATGCTTTACTTTGAGGGATAGAATTCTTTTTTAGTGTTTCAACAAGCAATATAATATCTACTGATAAATCAGTATAAATCTTTGGATATTTTTCAGAAAAGCTCTTTTCTAATTTATATTTTTCTGGCATTACAGTAATATTTTTTATATTTCCATTTGGAGTAAGAGCACAATATAGTTGGATTAATTGTAGAATCATATCTTGTATTTCACTATGTACCAAATCTAATTCTTCATAAATTTTATAAATTAGTTTTTCTGAATTAGAATCCTTAATTGAATATGTCAAAAGTTTGATATTCGTAGATAATGTTTGAATTTCGTCTGTTATTGAAAGAAGTTGTTTTTGAATACTTGTAAATTCAGATTTCGAAATCTCTATAGGTGTTATTTCATTAATAATAGTATTCAAATAATTTGGATCGGTTTTTGTCAAGAGAATAGATGCCTTTTCAATAATCTGATCCGATATTTTTTCTTTTTGGGTAAACCGCATATTATCAATATTATTACTATATGAGGTTTTAGTTGCCTTATGAGAAGAATATGCAGATGTAATCAATGCTATAATTGCGACAACAGCCGTAATAGCACTTGGAATAATAGCTTTTAATAATTCGAATGTTGATTCATCCATTTTTTTGCCCCCTCATTTTGTGAATCATTTATATTATATAAAATTTCTGAAAAAAATCAATGGAGGTGAATCACTTGTTTGATTGGTTAGGCGATATTATCTCAGGTATCGGTGATTCTATCGGCAATGTCTTTGAAACGCTCGGACAGCAGATATCCAATGTAATATGGAACGCTATGCTCCAGTGGTTGTATGAAACTATTTACGGCGCAGTTGCAGACTTTTTCACGATGATGGGCAATATGGGTGCAGATATCTTTGACCTTGATTGGGTAAAGGCAACGATAAAGTTATTTACGCTGTTCGGTTGGGCGCTTTTTGTTGCAGGTGTTGTCGTTGCCGTATTTGATGTGGCGATTGAATATCAGTGCGGCAGAGCAAACATCAAAACAACCGCAATTAATATTTTAAAAGGCTTTTTTGCCTGTTCGCTTATTGGGATTGTGCCTGTAGAGCTGTATAAGTTCTGCATCAGTCTGCAAAATACCTTTTCGCAGGATTTATCCCGAATTTTTGCAGGAACGCAGTCGCTGGATCTGGCAAGTCAAAGCATGAGTGTTCTTCAAGGCAGTTTTGAAATATCAACACAGGTGAGTTTTAATCTGTTTAATTTGCTTGCTCTCATAGCGTTTGCTTACTGCGTTATAAAGATATTCTTTGCGAATATCAAGCGAGGTGGAATACTGCTGATTCAAATGTCTGTCGGCGCTCTGTATATGTTCTCTGTTCCGAGAGGATATGCGGACGGATTTAACCAGTGGATGAAACAGGTTGCGGCTATATGTCTCACTGCATTTATGCAGACAACGCTATTGTTTCTCGGTCTGCTTACCTTTCCCACAAATATGCTACTTGGTTTGGGAATTATGCTTGCAGCCAACGAAGTACCGAGAATTGCACAGCAGTTCGGACTCGACTCAAGCGTAAAGGTAAATATGATGAGCGTTGTTCATGCAACAACCACAGCAGTAAATCTTACTCGCTCCGTAGCAAGAGCGACAGGAAAATGATGGAGGTAATATAAACATGACACAATATTTATACCCTCAAAATTTAAGAGCCACAGCAAACCTGTGGCTTTGGAGTTTGAAAGATTTTTGTATATTGGGAGTTGCCGCATTGTTATCCATAGTGATTTTAGTGCAGACGAAAATCGCAGTTCCTGCCGCCGTGACCTTTTGTTACGGCTTTTTAACTATTCGTATGGATGAAACGACAGTGCTGGATTTTATCAGATATGCTGTAAGATATTTTATCAGTACACAGCAAGAATTTTACTGGAGGTGAGCAGGCTGATGATAAAAAAAGAAAAACAGCAGAAAAAGAAAAAAGGACGCTCGGTTCAGGATTTAATTGGCGTCAAATCATTTACTAAGTACGGGCTCGCTACGAACAAGAACGAGCTTTTGTTTTATCTTGTTTCACCGACCAATATCTCGGTGCTGTCCCATGTGAATATTGAAATTAAAATCCGACATTTGATGATGGTGTTGTCCGCTATTCCCGATATTCAAATTACTTGTACCGACTCTTCGGAATGCTTTGACGATAACAAGTCATATTTGCAGGATAGATTATCGGAAGAACACAATCCGCAAGTCAGAAAGATTATTAAAAAGGATATAGATTTCCTTGATAATATTCAGATGGAAATGGCAACGGCAAGGCAGTTTTTGTTTGTCGCAAGGCTGAAAAATACAAAGGATAAACAAACCTTTGATACGGCAAACCGCATTGAAAAGGTCATATCCGAGCAGGGATTTGAAACGCACCGTATGAAGAAAAATGAAATCAAGCGTTTCCTCGCCTTGTATTTTGAAGCGAGTATAAACGGTGAACAAATGCCCGACTCGGACGGCGAACAGTTTTTTGATTTTGACAAGGACGGTGAAAATGAATGTTAAAGAAAAAACCTAAAGAATTAACACCCGAACAGATTGAAGAAATCCGCACAAAAGACTTCTTTGATATGATTCTGCCCGGTACGGTTAAATTCTTTTCAGACCATTATGTCGTCGGTGACAGTTACCGCTGTGTATGGGTAATTCGTGAATATCCACCTACTACCGAAGAACAGGCAATTCTATCTCAGCTCGGTGACAGAAGCGGTGTTACGCTTCGCATTTACCACAGACTTGTAGAAGCCGGGGAACAGCGTAAAATCATTCAAAATGCAACACGCCGAAACAAGCTGAAATCGGGCGGTAATGATGTAAATGAAACCATTGAAGCTGAGGGGAATTTACAGGATGTTGTGGAGCTACTCGCCAATCTCAGAAAGAATAAAGAACCTCTGCTTCACTGCTCCGTATTTATTGAATTAAAGGCAAAAAGTATGGACGCACTGAAAGAATTGCAGAGCGAAATTGCAATGGAGCTTACTCGCTCCAAAATTTCGGTTGACAGACTGACACTCCGTCAGAAAGAGGGCTTTCTCTCCATTATGCCCGTGGGCGCGAATCAGTTCGGTGCGCAGTATGAACGAGTATTGCCTGCAAGTTCCGTTGCCAATCTGTATCCCTTTAACTTTTCGGGCAAGACCGATCCTCAAGGTGTGCATATCGGCAGAGATAAATTCGGCACGAATATCCTTGTAGATTTTGACCGCAGAGCTGAGGACAAAACAACATCCAATATCCTCATTCTCGGTAACAGCGGTCAAGGAAAAAGCTATCTGTTAAAGTTGATTCTCACAAATATAAGAGAATCAGGTAAAAGCATAATATGCCTTGATCCCGAAAGTGAGTATGAAGAACTTTGTTCAGCGCTCGGCGGTTGCTATATCGACTTTATGTCAGGTGAGTACACCATCAATCCGCTTGAACCAAAGGCTTGGAATGACAGTGCAGACGATGTAGATCTTGATGCGCCTATGGCATTCAGAAAAGTAACAAGGCTTTCACAGCACATCGCTTTTCTCAAAGATTTCTTTCGTAGTTACAAGGACTTTTCCGATACACAGATTGATACGATTGAAATCCTACTCTCCAAGCTGTATGCCCGATTTGGAATTACGGACAGCACGGACTACAGCAAAATGAAGTCGACAGATTATCCGATTATGGAAGATTTCTACAAGTTGTGTAAAGAAGAATTTATGAGTTACGACAGCAATAGAAAATATCTCTATACCGAAGAAACACTTCAAGAAGTATGCCTCGGCATTCATTCAATGTGCGTAGGTGCGGAAAGCAAGTATTTCAACGGCCATACAAATATCACCGATGATGCATTTCTTGTATTCGGTGTAAAAGGCTTATTGGATACCAACAAGCGATTAAAAGACGCAATGTTGTTCAATATTCTCTCCTTCATGAGCAACCAACTTCTCGGCAAAGGAAACACGGCGGCAAGCATTGACGAGCTGTATTTGTTCCTTACAAATATGACGGCAATCGAATATATCCGTAACGCTATGAAGCGTGTGCGTAAAAAAGATTCCTCAATTATTCTGGCAAGTCAGAATATTGAGGATTTTTTAATACCGTCTATCCGTGAATTTACAAAGCCGCTGTTCAGTATTCCGACGCATCAGTTTTTATTCAATGCAGGACAAATAAATCCGAAAGAATATATGGACGCTTTACAGGTTGAACCGAGCGAATTTGAACTGATTAAATATCCCGAACGCGGTACTTGCCTGTACCGATGCGGAAACGAACGTTATCTGCTTCAAGTCATTGTTCCCGATTACAAATCTGCATTGTTCGGAAAAGCAGGTGGGCGGTGAATGTGCTTATTTTATAGTTTTATATAATTCACTAAAATTATATGTAAATCTATGTCGACAATTTTTGCAAGTAAAGGTGTATTGTTCGGTATCTAAATTATATTTTAGTTTAGTGAAAGTTGTTTCCTCGCAATTTGGACATTTAACCCCAGACAGAAAATATAGCTTATTGCCATTTCTTATTATCCTGTAAAAATGTTTCTTGCGTAATAAATTATATAAAATAGCAAATACAAATACACTTGCGATAATTATCATTAACGGTAAATAAATGCGTATGTATGTTTCTTTCGTATTTTGAAAAGCAAGATGAAATAACGATTTGATTGAGTCGTGCAAAATCATATCTACAATTGACAAAATATCAGCAATTACTGATATGCTAGTAATTACCCATGGAATCCACGAAGGACAAGCCTTTGCTTGAACATCAGGCGACGTAGGATTATTTTTGTTAACATTTATTTCATTGTGGATGGTAGTGATGTTATTAAATTGATTTCCAGAACTGCTATTTTTATAATTTATATTGTTTTGATTTTCCATTTATATCACCTCAACTAATTATATCATAAAATAACACTTATTAACAATGTTTTTAATTAAAGGAGGTACTTTTTATGTCTGCTACAGTTGCTGCCGCATTAAAGAAAGCAGCGGTATATATTCCCACAGACAAAAAAGCATTAAAAACCGTACTCGGTATTGTACTTGGGGTTATTATTATCATCATTATGCCAATTTTAGCAGTGCTTGGTATTTTCAACGGCAATATTGAGATAGACACTGACCGTCTGCAACAAATGGTAGTGGAAAACCTCTCTGCCGAGGAACAAGCAAAACTGCAATTCGTAGAGGACACTATGTACGGTATTGAAACAGCGATGAAAGATGCCGGAATGAACGGCAAAACAAAAGAAGCGCAGGTGATATATATTCTTGCCCTTTCAGATAAAGCCCACGAATCGGATTTCATATCCAAGCTTGTGGGCTGCTTTTCTGCCGACCAGACAGACGAGCAACTCATATCCTCTATCAACTCTGCATTCGGAACACAACTTACTGTAGATGATTTCAGCAATGTTATGAAAAACATCCGTGCTGTGACAATTGACACTTCCGACTATACAGACCCGACCACCAAAAACAATCTTGACCTTGTCAAATGGGCTGTCCATGCCAATGAAAGTAAATGGGGTTATGTGTATGGAACTTATGGCGGTGTGTTAGATGAAACATTGCTCGGGGGTAAGATATCGCAGTACCCAAATGAGGTTGGGGCTTACGAGGATTCCATTCGTCAGCATTGGCTCGGTGGCAGAACTGCTGACTGTGTCGGTCTAATTAAAGGATACAGTTGGTACAATACCGAAACGGCACACATGGAAATCGGTTCAAACGGTATGCCCGACATCGGCGCAAATGCTATGTTCGAAAACGCATCAGAGAAAGGCACAATTGATACCATTCCCGAAATCTCCGGCTTGGCGGTGTGGCATGATGGTCATATCGGCATATATATCGGGAACGACGAAGTGATTCAAGCCGTCAATACCAATGTCGGAGTCATCCGCACACCCATCGCTCAAAGCGGATGGACGCATTGGCTCAAGATACCGTATATCACCTATACGGAGAATACCGAATAGGAAAACTCAGTGCGGTGGGATCAATCCTGCCGCACGGAGGATAGCGGTAGATTTTTTTACGATTTGGTGGTATAATCAATAAAAAAGTCTGACTCTATAAAACTGATTGTTATAGTTAAGGGAGAAACATATGTGGTCTGTCAATATGAATACTGATGATTTGTCAAATGACCAATTAATAGATGCAAGAAAAATGATTGGTCAATTAGTAAAGCAGGCAAGGATGCGAGCGAAACACGAAACTTGTCTGCTTTGTGGGCAAAAATTGCCGTTTTGTAATTCGCATACCGTTCCTCAATTCTGTTTAAAGAACATAGCGGATAACGGAAAAGTGAATTTGTTTAACGCACTGCTTGGAACAGAACTTCTTTCTTCGGACTCTGGTGTTAAAAACAGCGGAACTTTTCACATTATATGCCGTCAATGTGATGGCACTATTTTTCAAGATTATGAAAATCCACAAGCCTATTCAGAAATGCCAAGCAGTAAAATTCTTAATCAAATTGCTTTAAAAAATGTTCTTCGAGATATTTATAAGCATGAAACCGAGCTTGAAATGATTAAGAGTATGAAAAGAATACTGATTGAAAAAGAACCTTGTTTTGCAGATGCCTATTTCAGTAGTCAAATGAAGGCACGCAGTCAAGATATAAAAGATTGTTATGATATTTTTGATACTGTAAAATCAAATTTGAATATTGCGTCTCCAAATGTTCATATGGTATCTTTTGATAAATTAAATTATGTTGTTCCGATTGCTTTTCAGGGAATGATAGCACTGATAACAGGCGTTAGTGGAGAACTCATAAATAATCAGTATAATTATAACTCTGACTATTCTGTCGAATATTTACATTTGGCGATTTTTCCACTTGAAAACTCCTCGGTTATTATTACTTTTTCTGATGATAAAAGCTCTCGTATTTCAACATTTGAAAAAGAGCTTAAAAATATGTCAGTTACAAAGAGGCTTGAAATAATAAATCGAATTGTGTTTTGGTATGCGGAGGATTATTTTTTCTCTCCAAGATTGCCAAAAGAAGCTGCAAGCGAATTGGAGCAAGCAGCACGGCAGATGCAAGATTTATTCTCGACCAATCCAGAAAAATCCACAAAAAATGCTATCAAAGACTTTGATTTGCGTAGAGATACTTGCTTACCAAATTTGCTGTCACAGGAATACGCAATATCGCATTTTTAATTTAAAAGCAATATAACACATACATAAGCCGCTTGGTTTTCAAAAGAAATCAGGCGGCTTTCTTATTTTCGGAGGCGATGAAAAACATGATTGTAAAAGCAAAGTGCAAACATAAAACCACAGAAAGGAACGGTCTATATGGATAAAAGTAAAATCAGGCAGCTTGCCGACTATGCCGTCCGGCAGTGCTGCGACAATTCCGAGAACTGCTACTGGTCGGTTTCCTATGACGAGCTCCGCCACCGCTTCGGTACAGAGGTTACCGACAGTAATGAAAACGGAAAGCTGCTCGAAAAAGAATTGCGGCAGAGAGAGGAAATCAACGAACTCATCATGACCGAGGACTGCATCGAAATGACCTGCCACCTCAGGTACTGCCCACAGTGCCAGGGCGATCCGCTGAGTCTGCTCTCCGTCCTCGGCTGTAATTTCTATGACGACCACGAAACCGAACATCACCATGAGCCTGCGAATGAATCCTCCGACAAGGACGAAACGCAAGCTCTGTCCATGTAAAGGAGAACACAACATGAAAAAGACAACCTTCAATATCTCATTCGACGAGGACAAGGCATCCGCCCTTGTCCTTTATCTTTCGCAGAAAGGTACGACCGCCGAAGCGGAACTCGAAAAAGCGCTGGACACTCTCTACACCAAAACCGTGCCTGCGGGTGTGCGTGATTTTATCGACATGAAATCCGGCATCGTTTCTTCCTCTGCCGTGCCGAAGCCGAGAAAGCCGAAGTCCATGAAAACGGAGCCTACGGAAGTAAGCGAGGTGAGCGCCAATGAGAGCCACTGAAATTGTACGGCACTTTGACGAGCGAGAAATCGAAGCTCTGCAAAATGCACTCGACTGCTTTTCGGATGAAAGCTGTACTGTGGAACAAAAGCTGCGTGAAGCCTTCGACTCTCTTTATACGGAATTCGTTCCGCCCGAAATGCAGAACGCTATTGAAATGGAAATCCTCAAAGAAAACATTGCACGACAAGAGCAGATCGAGGCTGACAAACGCTTCGGGATGTTTCATATCCGAGAGAACAATGAGGATAGGTATTACTTGAATGAGTTTATTCAGCAGCTCCTCGCCGGTGCATACAGATACCGACTCTATTCTCAAAACAAGTTGTCCTCCGAACCGAAAAGATTTGCAGACGCTCTCCTCGGCTCCGTACCTATCACGGTCATAGACTACGAGAACCTTGCCGAGCGATTCGAGGACGAGCCGAAAATTCTTTCCGTTATGGATTTTGATTTGGATGACGGAACGGTATCCGTTACCGACGCTGACGGCAGCCGAGTGTATTCACTTCAAAGTGTTTCTGCGGCGGCGTATCAGGCACACCGTTCACGGCAGCTCACAGCAGAGAAAAAAGCAGAGGTGTTCGCCGAATATTTGGACGGCAAGGAAATCGAGCAAACCCCACTCGTGCCGGAGATATAAAACACCGCCGTGTCAGACCCTGTGTCGTCCCGTGTGGCAAGATACAGCCCCGAATCGGGTAAACACAAGCCCTGCAAAGGCAAAGAGCCGTTTGGAACGGTTTTCGCACCTTTTGTGCCGAAATCGGCAGTCG
>ULNE01016306.1_pt1 | contig 16991 bp, 17 predicted proteins | sample 1951831 | NCBI WGS metagenome assembly ULNE01 (sample SAMEA4835568, study PRJEB28245) | human gut metagenome | biome: gut microbiome; material: fecal sample | place: Denmark | collected 2008 | reverse complement strand
TTAATTAAATCATATGTAGGGGGGCGGACGCCTCTGTCCGCCCGTAGCTACAAAGATATACTGTATAGAAAAGGAGAAAAGCCATGCAGATTATAGAAAATTTAAAAATAAAAGAAAAACTATATGTAGAAAAGCTAGAGAATGGCCTAACAATTATGATTTTACCTAAAAATACCACACAAAAAAAATATGTAATGTGGGGAGTAAATTTTGGTTCAATTGATAATCATTTTATTAACCCAGATAATGGGCAAGAAATAGAAATACCAGACGGAGTGGCTCACTTTTTGGAACACAAAATGTTTGAACAACCTAATGGAACAAATAGCTTGGATACTCTTTCTGCACTAGGAGTAGATGCAAATGCATATACAACTAATGACTATACAACCTATTTGTTTGAATGCACAGATAAGTTTAACGAAGCATTAGAAGAATTAATGGACTATGTACAGCATCCATACTATACAGATGAAAATGTAGAAAAAGAAAAAGGAATAATAGCACAAGAAATAAAAATGTATGATGATTATCCAAGTTGGAAAGTATATTTGAATGCATTAAAGTGCTTGTATAAAGACCATCCAATAAGATTAGACATTGCAGGAACAGTAGAATCTATATCTAAAATAGATAAAGAAATGTTATACAATTGCTATAATACATTTTATACACCAACAAATATGTTAATGGTATTTGCAGGAGATTTTGAACCAGAACAATTAGTAGAACAAGTAAAAAAACATATTGTAAATAATGAAAATAAAGGTGATATAAAAAGAATATATCCAAAAGAAATAGATGAAGTAAACAAAGAAAAAGAAATTGTGCAAATGGATGTAAATAATCCAATATTTGCAATAGCATATAAAGATAAAACATTAGAAAATAAAACAGAACAAGTAAAAAAACATATTGCAATAGAAATAATTTTAAATATATTATTAGGAAAAAGTTCAAAGTTGTATAAAGAATTATATGAAGAGGGGCTATTTATGATAGCACCAGATTTAGATTATGAATTTTCCAAAGATTATGCGCATGTTGTAATATCTGGACAATCTTCAAATCCGGAAAAGGTAATGGAAAAATTAAAAAAAGAGGTAGAAAAAATAAAACAAAATGGTCTTGAAGAAAAAACTTTCAATAGAATAAAGAAAAAAATATATGGAGATTATGTAACAGAATATAACGATGTAAGTAGCATATCAAGAATGCTAATGAGTGACTATTTTAAAGGAATAAACAGTTTCGAATATATAGAAAACCATAAACAAGTTACAAAAGAATATGCAGAAAAAATATTAAAAGAAGTATTTAATGAAAATAAAATGGTAATATCAATAGTAGAAGGAAAAAAATAAGAAAAATGAAAGAAATGTTAAAAAAAATTAAAGAAAAAGATATTGATATATTTGTATTTTTACTAGTAACAATAACTGTAATAGCATTTGAAAGAACGCTAAGTGCATATGACGAATTATGGAATTTTAGCAACACATATAAAATGACAATTGGGTTTAAAATTTATACAGATTTAAATGTTATAATAACTCCATTGTTCTTTTATATTGGACACATATTTTTGAAATTACTTGGTGCAAATTTTTTATCATATACAATATATAATATTATAATAGAATTAACAGTATTTATGCTTATTTTTAAACTATTTAAATTGTTAAAAATAAAGCGAAGAAGATGTATATTATATACTATATGTATCTTGTGGGCATTTATGGATATAATAAGGGCAGGTGCAAATTATAATAGACTAGTATATATACCAATATTAATAACGACTATTCTTTTAATAAAAAAGAAAAGCAATCCATATATATTGGGAATTTTAGCCTTAATCATTTTCTTAATAAAACAAAATGTTGGAGTATATGTTGGAACCGGAATATTAGCATATATACTATTGGTGCAGAAAATAGATACTAAAGAAAAAATTAAAAATATTATAAAAATGGGAGTAACTTTTATATTGCTTTTATTTATATTTCTAATGGGGGTATATTTAGATAATAATTTATATCCATTTCTAGATTGCACATTTTTAGGAGTTTCAGAATTTGGAGCAAATAATTTCTGGATAAATTGGATAATGATTACATATTTAGCATTAGCTTTATTTATAGTAATTGTAAATATATTTGCAATTAAAAGCTCTAAAATAGAATTAGACAGTGATATACAATATAATATAAAAACCATATTGTGTATAGGAGTACCACTAACTTTAACAACATTTCCAATTTTTAATGCTTTTCACATGTTTATGGGATTACTTATATTAATAATAGAATTTATTTATTTAATAGAAACTACATTTATATCAGAAATATTAGATAATAGAAAAATAGAAAAAATAATTATAAGCATTGTAATAATATTATTTTTAGGACAAATAACTATGTACACTTATATATATACAAAAGAAATACAAAATAAGAACTATAGTATTATTGTAGACAAAAATAGCCCATATTATGGAGTTATGTGTGAAGAAAAATTAAAAAAAGAAATAGAAACGGTTTGTGAATTTATACAAGAAAATAACGAAAAAAGAGTAGATGTAAAAGTATTATCTTATAAAGCAAATTTGTATATGGTACCACTAAATAAAAATAATAATATATATGACCTACCAAACCTAGGAAACTTAGGAAAAAAAGGAGAAGATGGACTAATAGAAGAAATAAAACAAATGAAAAATACTAAAATATTAATTCAAATAAATGAAAAAGACATATTTTGGCAAGAATCTAAGAAAGTAAGAAAATATATACAAGAAAATTATATAAAAGAGGGAACAATAGAGGATTTTGACATATATTATATACACTAATAAATGTTGAAAAATGTACAAAACCATCAAAAGAAATCGTAAAACAAATAAATTAAAATAAAAATTATAAAAAATAACAAAAAAAGGCATACGAAATAGGCTATTTATAGCCTATTTTTGTTGACTATGCAAAAAAAATGTGGTAGTTTAAAAATAGATAAAAAATTAAACTCGTAAAAGGAGAGTGATTGTATGTTGGAAGAGAAAATTAGTGAAAAAAGAGAAGAACTAAATAAAAGCATAGAAAAAAACAAAAACTATGACAAAACATACAAACTTAGCGTAGAGTTAGACGATTTGATATCACAGTTCTATGAAAGAACAAAAGAAAAAAATAAAAAGAATACAAAACGAAAAGTAATATATATTGTATAGAGGTAACTAAAGTTGCCTCTTGTTTATTACATAAATATTACAAAAATATTGCAAAAATATTTTTTTTTGATAAAAGTATTGAAAATATTCTAAAATATTGTAAAATTAAAGTAGGTATGTAAACGAAATAAGAGAGGAAAAGCTATGAAAATAAAAAGGATAATATGTTTTTTAATAATTATATATGTTATTTTAGCAAGCAATAACATATGTAAAGCATCGCATAGATCGGATTGTAGTTTTTGTAGTGCAAATGTTAAAGGTTATACAGCAACCCATATAACAAGAATAGTATTAGATGTTGGAGATCCATATAAAGTTGATTTTGGAAGTGCAATTTTAAATGGTAGGGACATCAATGAAAAATTTTATTATACAGCTTCAAGTGCTGGCGTAATAAAATATCAAGATCAAAGGACAGGACGTTCTGGTTTTATTTCAAACATTGGAGGAACTAAGAAAGAAATAGAAGGCTGGAATTCAGACGGTAAGCTTCAAATACAAGCATTAGCAGAAGGTGATATAATTATTTTTTATGAAAATGAGAATATGGCAGGAAAACAGTTATATGGTTATCACATTATAGTTAAAAACTATGATGATAAAACCGATGATACAAACACAAAAATAATGGATGATGTTACTAAAAATATTTCAAATTACAAGCCTAAAGATAGTGATATGGATGATACTAGTGCTAATAAAATAGAAAGTGTAACAAGTAAAGTACTTACAGCAGTTAGTAATGTGGGAATAGGAGTTTCAGTATTAGTGTTAGCAATATTAGGAATAAAATATATGCTTGGTAGTGTAGAAGAAAAAGCAGAGTATAGGCAAGACTTAATGCCATATTTAATAGGAGCTATGATATTGTTTGGCATTACATCATTTGTAAAGGTTTTAATGATAATAGGTGATAAATTAAACAATTAGTAGTTGAAAAAAAAGTAGAAATAATGTATAATAGAAAAAATGATGCATTAAAAGCCAAAAGGAGATGATAATGTGAAACTAAAAAACATTTTAAAAATAGTATTACTTTTAAGCTTAATTACCATATTATTATCTTCAACAGTAAAAGCATTTACAGTAAGAGAATGGTTCGATCAATCTAAAAATGCATTAGACACAGGAAATGCAAATAAAAACAATAAAATGGACACTACTAAATTGAAAGATGCATCGAGTATATTATTTAATGTGCTATTGGGGGTAGGAACCGGAATAGCTGTTATAGTAGGAGCAATATTAGGACTTCAATTTATGCAAGCAGGAATAGATAAAAAGGTTCAAGTAAAAGAATCATTAGTTGCATATGTAGTTAGTTGTTTAATTTTATTTGGAGCTTTTGGAGTTTGGAAACTAATCACAACAATAATGAGCTCCATTAGCTAAAACTAGTTATTAATGTTATCTTACATAAGATACAAAAAAATATATATTTAAAAATTTAAGGGAGGAATTTATATGAAAAAGACATATAAAATATTAGCTATGTCAATAATGGCAGTAATGATGATAAGTGTTTTAGCTTCTTCAGTATTTGCATTATCACCAAGTGATATTAAAGCAACTTCAACATCTGCAGATAGTACAATAACAAATATAGGTGGAAAAATATTATCTGCTGTAACAACAGCTGGTATAGTTTTATCTGTTCTTATGTTAGCAGTACTAGGTGTTAAATACATGTTAGGAAGCTCAGAAGAAAAAGCAGAATACAAAAAATCAATGATGCCATACTTAATAGGTGCATTACTAATATTTGCAGCATCAACAATAGCAACAGCTGTAAAAGGTTTATTTACTTTTTAATTATAGAAAAAGCAGCTCAAAGGAGTTGCTTTTTTATATATAATAGAAAATGATAATTTTCTATTATATATAAAAAAGCAAATCTTGTTGTTACTGATTCAAAATTTTAAAAATAGTTTACAATTTAATTAAAGGAGGAAGGAAAATGAATAAAAAAGTAAAAGTAGTTATTACAATATTAATGCTTATTATTTTTTCTCTTTCAATGTCGTATTATAATATTACACTGGCAAAAGTAAATATTGATGATATAAATGCAAGTGCAACAGTAAGTGGAGAATCAGAAATAAAAAACATGAGTTCAACACTCTATTCTGCCATAACCAGTGTAGGCATTGCAGTTTCTGTTGTGGCTCTTGCAGCAATAGGAATAAAATATATGTTAGGAAGTGCAGAAGAAAAGGCAGAATACAAAAAATCAATGATGCCATATTTAATAGGCGCATTATTAGTTTTTGCTGCTTCAACATTAGCTACAGCAGTAGTAAAATTAACAAGATAAACAACAGTATATTACAACAATATTACAAAAAAATTAAAATTATATTATTTTTAGAAAAAACCTTACAATATGTAAGGTTTTTTGCTATAATAAAATAGATAGAATATATACAATGGAGGAACCTGGAATGGGAACATATATGATACCTAGAAATACAAAGGGTGAAGGTAGAATATTATTTATATTTTCAACGAAAGCACTTATTTATACTGCTGTAGGAGCACGGAGTTGGATTTCCGATCAAATGGTTTTTAGGAATTTTAGGAGTTAATACCTATATAGGAATAGGAATAATAATATTATTAGGATTACTAGGTTTTATAATAGGAACATTTAAAGTGCCAGATTCAGGAGCACTTAAAGTAACAAGACTAGTAGGAGGAGAAAATATAGATGATGTTATTTTAAGATATATAAAATTCAAACAGAAAAAAAATAAAATTTATATTACAAAAGAGGAGGATATAATAGATGGAGAATAGCGAAAACTTAACAAGTATATTACAATTACTTTTAATTGTTAGCATAATAATATTTTTTGTTTTATTTGTGGCACTTATATTTTTAACAATGAGAAAAAAGCAAAAAGAAAAAGAACCAGCAAAAACACAAATAAAAGATACATCAGAAGATAAAAAAACATCTTCAAATTTAATTCAAACAAAGGTATATACTCCGCAAAATGTAAAAAGCTTTTTAGAATTCGATGAAATAAAAGACAACATGATAGTACAAAATAAAGGAAAAAGATTAGTAATGGTTATACAGTGCCAAGGAATAAATTATGATTTAATGAGTTCTATGGAAAAAGTTGCTGTAGAAAATGGATTTGTACAATTTTTAAATACATTAACAAGACCTATACAACTATATGTACAATCAAGAAAAGTAAACTTAGAAGAAAGCTTATTTAATTATAACAAAAGACTAAAAGTAATAGAAACAAAATACAACAAAGCAAGAGCACAATTTGATATGGCACAAAAAAACACAAACATATCTAATGAAGAATACAACATGATAAAGTTAGAATATGTAAGACAAAGAAACTTGTATGATTATACTAAAGACATTATAAGTAATACAGAAAAAATGAGTTTAAATAAAAACATATTAACTAAAAATTATTATATTGCAATTTCATATGTTCCAGATAATACAGAAGGATTGTTCCAAAAAGAAGAATTATTAGACATGGCATTTTCAGAGCTATATACAAATGCTCAATCCTTACTTAGAATTCTTTCTGTATGTGGTATAACAGGAAGAATATTAGACTCTGTGGAACTAGCAGATTTATTGTATGTAGCATATAATAGAGATGCGTCAGAAGTATTTGGAGTAGATAAAGCAATAAAAGCAGGATATGATGCTTTATATACAACAGCACCAGATGCTTTAGATAAAAAAATGGTAGAATTAGATAAAATAATAAAAGAAAGAGCATTAGACTTAGCAAATAGTACAATAGAAGATGTAACTATTAAAAGTAGAAGGAAAAGAGAACTAGAAGAAAAAGAAAAAAACATTAAAAACATAATAAAAGACATGGCAAAATTAATGATAGAAGAAAACGAAGAATATATAGGAAAAGAAATATCAGAAGAAGCAATAAAAGAAATAAATGAGGAAAAAGAAACAAAGCAAACAAGAACAAAAGCAAAGAAAGGAGCATAGAAAATGGGAAAAAAACAAAAGCAAAAACAAGATATGGTTATAGAAAATAAAACTCAAGAAAGTAGTTTATTTAAACCTAAGAACATAAAAGATATTATAGCTCCATCAGGTATAGATGCATCTAATCTAAACCATTTAGAAATAATTTCACACACCAATAGGTTAGCAAGAAGCTTTTTTGTATCTACACTTCCTCGAATGGGAACATTTCCATCTTTACTTAGAGATATGTACGAATTTGGAGATATGAATGTTTCTGTGTATATTAATCCAATTCAAGAAGCACATTCTCAACAAGAATTAAACAGAACAATAAACGAACTAGAAACAGAAAGAATAGTTGCCTTAGGAAAAGGAAATATAAATAGAGAAGCAGTTTTAGCACAAAAAAAATATGAAACAGAACAATTAAGGGACGAAATTGCAGCAGGATTTAATAAAATGTTTGAAGCATCAATTGTTGCAACAATGTTTGCATACAATATTCAAGATTTAGATAAATATACAAAATTGCTATCAACAGAAATGGCAAAAACACAAATTGGGCTAAAATCTGCATGGGCAATGCAAGAAGAAGCTTTTAAAAGTAACATACCATTAAATCAAAATAAATTAAACAAAAAACATACTTTTGATAGAAATTCAATGGCAACAGTATTTCCATTTACTTCTTCAGAAGTAGGACATCCTTCTGGAGTACCGATAGGATATAATAAACAAACAGGAACACCAATACTTTTCGATAACTTTCACTCATCATTAACCAACTACAATATGGTTATATTTGCTAAATCTGGTGCTGGTAAATCTGTTACAATGAAAACTTTAATTTCTCGTTCTAGCAGTACTAATGGGAATAGAAAGTTTAGCACTAGATGCAGAAGGCGAGTATACAATAGTTGCAGAGAGTTTAGGTGGAATAAATGTTGTTTTAAGTCCAACATCAAAAACAGTTATAAATGTATTTGATATAGAACCAGAATTAATAAAAGATGAAATAACAGGAAGAGAAAGACCAACACTAAGTATAGAAAATAAAGTAGAAGATGTTACACAAGCGTTACTTACAATGGCAAAAGGTAGTACTAGAAGCAACGAAGTAAATGAAGTAACAAAACAAATTATAGCAGAAGCTGTAGCAGAAGAATACGAAGCTAGAGGAATAAATAGCAATGTAAATAGTTTGTATGAAAGTACAATTACCCAAATAAACCAAGGACAATTAGAACAAGAAAAGAAACCTATGCCTACAATAGGCTCTTGGTACAAAAGAATATTAAGAAAAGCACAAGAAAATGATAACCCAGATTATAAATTTCATTATAGCTATTTAATAAAAGTTATGAAACAATACATAAGAGAGTACAATGGACAAATGGCATATTTTGATGGACAATCAACATTTGAGTTGCTAGATGGAGCACCTTTCATAAACTTAGATATTTCACAGCTAGAAGAAAGATTTGCAAGACCATTAGCTCAACAAATACTTCTTTCATGGATTTGGGAAAAGTTTGTTAAAAGAAATAGTGAAGATAGAAGAAAAGCAAAACAAAAAAGAGTTATAGTAGATGAGGCATGGATGCTTTTACCATATCCAGAAGCAGTAGACTTTTTAAATAAAATGGCTCGTCGTGCAAGAAAAAGAAATGTATCTTTGGCAATTATATCTCAAAGATTCCAAGATTTCTATGAAAAGCCAGAAGCGCAAGCAGTATTAACTTCTTCAGACACAAAATTATTTTTAGCACAAGATAAATCAGAAATAGAATATCTAAAAGAGGTATTTAAATTATCAGAAGGAGAAGCAAATTATTTAATAACAGCTCAAAAAGGAGAAGGACTATTAAAAGTAGGAAATGATACAGCAATACTAAAGATTACACCAACAAAAAAAGAATTTGAATTTGTTGAAACAAACTTAAATAAACTAGCCAATGGCTAGAGAGGGGAACTCTTAAAATGAAGTTTTTTACGAACAAAAATATAACTAAAAAATTAATAATTGTTTTAGCATTTTTAACATTATTTAACTTTTGCTATCCAAAAACAGTAAGGGCAGAAATTACCATACAAGATATCAAAAATACATTATTAACAGGTACAGCAGAATTGTTTTTTTCTATATTTGATGGAATCATGGAAAAATTTAACAATGTTTTTATGGGATATGATGAAAACGGAGTAATTTATCTATCACCAGAAAATATTATAAAAGGCAAATTTATCTTAATGGAAGCAAATATATTTAAAACAGTTGATAAAAAAAATTATTATGATACAGATGGTACTCATGGAGCAGGAAGAAAATATACTACAGACATTATCAGTGCAAAAACAACATTAAGAGAAACGGTTTTAGGATGGTATTATAATATAAGAAACTTAGCAATTGTTGCAATGCTTTCAATTTTAGTGTATGTAGCAATTCGTATGATATTATCCTCAGTTTCTGCAGATAAAGCAAAATATAAAATGATGTTAAAAGATTGGCTAGTAGCATTATGTTTAATATTCGTTATACATACAATAATGATTGGTGTACTTGGGGTTACAGATATGATAACAGGAGCAATATCTGGAGGTAAAAGTACCAATATGGCTCAAAAGGAACGTACAGAGATTAATAATAAATTATTTAGCATTAAATATGAAGGAGAAGACAAAACTAGCCAAGAGATAAGCGAAGAATTATCAGATTTGTGGGGACATATTTTTATATATGCAGCTATACTTGTTTTTACTGTAATATTTACAATAAAATATTTAATAAGGGCTATAACAATTACTTTTTTAATTTTATTGGCTCCAGTTGGTTGTATAACATATCCAATAGACAAAATGGGAGATGGAAAGTCACAAGCATTTGATTTTTGGTTTAAAGAATTTTTTATGGAAGTTATTATCCAGCCATTTCACTTACTACTATATATGGTTTTAATAGGAGCAGCTGTTGATATGGCTGATACTAATATAATATATACAATTATATGTTTTGCAATAATGTTACCAGCAGAAAAATTTATTAAGCAAATGTTTGGAATAAACGAAAAATTAGGGTCTCCATTAGCAGATATGGCAAGTGTGGCAGCGGCCAGTGGGTTAGCTAAAAAGGCAGCAGGCATGCTTAAAGGGTCAAATAACGGAAAAAAAGGAGGAAGTTCAAGCAGTAGCAGCGAAGACTCTGAAAATGCATTACCACCAAGACAAAGAGCTAGCATGGAAGACTATGACGAAGGCGAAAGAGACGACAATGGAAATAACAATCAACAGCAAAGAGTAACAGCAGGAAATAATAATGAACAAGAAATTTTACAAGGAGAAGATAATAATAGACAATTAAACACACAAAATAATAATCAAAATGGTACAGGCATTGATGGAGAAACATTAGAAAACCCAATAGCAGATGGGCAAGCAGATTCAGAAAATTTAACACCAGAGCAACAGTCATTACTAGGAAATGATAATGTAGATAATTCCAATGAAGAGGAAAAATATGGAAATGAACAAGAAGAAAACAATGCAGATTTAACATCAAATGCCAATAACGATGAATTACCAAAAGCAGAAAAAACTCCAATACAAAGGCAAGGAGCTAAACCAGTTAGAAAATTACAACAAGCAAGAAATGCAATAAAAACTGAAATTGGAAAAGATGTTAGAAAGAAATATGGAACCACAAGTGCAAAAGGACTAGGAAAAAGAGCCTTAAAGGCTGCACCAAGGGCACTTGGAAAAGTATTAAATGGTGCAACAAGGTTAACTCTTGCAGGTGGAGCAGCAGGTATCTTAGGTATGATGGCATTAGCAACAGGAGATTACAAAAAGGTATTAGGAGCCGTAGGAGCAGGAGCAGCTTTAGGAAATGCAGCAGGAAAAAGAATAAATGGATATAGAACAAACATAAACGGAAGAATTGGTAGATATTCACAAGTTGGAAAAGAAGCATTAAAAGGCGAGGACAAAAAGAGAAAAGAACAAAAGCAAAAATATATACAAAATCAAAAAGAAAGAAACTATGTGGAACAATATTTACAAGATAAAAATGGATATATTCCATCAGGAAGAGAAATTAATGAAGAAATGGAAAAAAGATGGAAATATCAAGAAGCAGGTATCACAGATAGAAACATAATAGATAATGCAAGAGATTTAGCAGAACAAAAAGAAACCGATTTCTTAAATAATGCAGGTTATACAGAAGAACAAAGAAAAAATTATAACAATACAGAACAAAAACTATATGATAATCAAGAAGGTGTAGATTCTCAAATTAGATATAAAGATGCATATGAACAATTACAAAAAGGAGAAATGACAAATGAAGAATTTAATAAAGAGTTTGGAGAAGGTGAAGCAGAAAAAGCAAGAGATCATCAAATAATGGAAGACAAAGTAAGAGGTAAAAGAGAAATGTTTGAAAAACAATCTTTACTTTCAGCAGGTATTGCAAGTGAATATAGTAAATCAGATTTTATGGATAGGAAAAAGATGGAAAACTTGCAAGAAAGTCGTATAAATGACTATATGTTAGCATATAAAGCTCAAGGAAAAACATGTTCAAGAGAACATGCAGAAATGGTTGTAAATTCTGCAATAAATGATGCAGCTAAAATAAGAGGAGTAAAATCTGGGGCAAATTTACCAGGCATAGAGGAAAGACCAAATACGCAGCCTCACTCACAACAACAAAGACAGCAAAGACCAACGCAACAGCAGCAACAAAGACAACAAAGACCAGCGCAGCATCAACAACAAAGACAGCAAAGACCAACCCAACAACAGCAACAAAGACCAACGCAGCAGCAACAACAAAGACAGCAAAGACCAACCCAACAACAGCAACAAAGACCAACGCAGCAGCAACAACAAAGACAGCAAAGACCAACCCAACAACAGCAACAAAGACCAACGCAGCAGCAACAACAAAGACAGCAAAGACCAACCCAACAACAGCAAGCACAAACACCGCAACCACAGCAACCACAACAAAACAATGAAGCAAAACCTATATAAGAATATACAAAAAAATACTTACTAAGATAGTAATATATTTGCATGGAAGAACAAAGGACAACCAATAAATAGAAAAATAATATAAACGAAAATCCAAAAATAATGGATTAATAGTATAAAAGGAGGGGTTAATATGGGACTAAAAAGCAAAATAAAAATTTTTTGGTCAGAACATAGAGACCCCATTTTATTTTATGCAATATTATTTATTGCTGTAATATTGATAGTGCAGGGGTTAAACTTAATAGCTAAAAATAATATAGAAGAAAACAAAACTATTAATAATATGGACAACCAAATTGAAACCGAAGTAAAAACAACTCAAAAAGAAGATATAGAAAATAAAAAATTAGTAAATCAATTTGTAGATTACTGCGAAAATGGAAAAATAGAAGAGGCATATAATTTAATTTCAGACGAATGTAAAAAAGAAAAATATAAAACACTAGCAGATTTTAAAACAAATTATTATAATAAAATTTTTAATAAAAAGAGAAGTGTAGAAGTAAAAAAACAAAAAAATAATTCATATAAAGTTATATTTTATGAAGATATGCTAGAAAAAGGAAAAGCAGATGAAAATACAAGCATAACAGATTATTATACAATACAAGATAGCGTAATAGAAATAAAATTAAATATAAATACACAAAACAACATAAAATAGAAGGAGCAAAGATGTCTGTAAAAGAATATGGAAGAGAAAAATTGCAAGGACTAAAAGGCAAAGTAACATCAGCAATAAAAGCTTTTGCATTAAAATGGGGAGCAATAATAGGAGGAGGAATTATATTAATAATAATTCTTGTTTCCGTAATATCAACAGTGATAACAAGTGCACTAGGAGGAAATGATGAAGAAGGAGGAACAGAAGATTGGGAATCTGCATCGGAAAGTTCATGGGAACAATTTACTAGATATTTGCGTCAAACTGAAGGAGGCGGAGAAATATATAAAAATAGTGCAGGAGTAGATTGCTATAAGGTAAATCCTGATGGTGGAGGAGGCTCAGCAGTTGGATATGGAGTAGACATTGCTACACATGGAGGTAAATTGAGAAAATTAGGTTATCAAACTACAATTGGCTCATTAATACCTGTATCGGTAGTTGATCCAATAGAGAAAAAAGAAAAAGAAGCTAGATACAATGATGTAGAAAAATTAAGTTCCGATAATGGATTAAATCTAACGATATTTCAAAAATATGCATTAACATCTCGTACTTATAATTATGGATTTGCAGGAGGAACAGGGCAAGCAACAGGTAGTTTTATTTATCCATCTACATTAACTTTTGTGCAGGCGTATAAGAATTATTATAAGCAATCAGATACACACTATGGCGACTATACAAAGATGAATTTAAATCATCAATTATTCACTAAATACATGACATGGCTAAATTACACAGATGGAACACACCCTGAAGGTTGGGAAACAAGAAGAAAGTCAGAATGGTGCTTATTTCAAACAGGATATTTTGGATGGGGGCTAAAAAATGGAGGAAAATATCCTGAGGGCTTTGATGAATACTGCATACTTTCATCAGGAGGTACTGGATCAGGAAATTATGATACATCATGCGCAAGAGGCTATATCTTAGGAAAGTTTACATCAACTAAAGGTAGAACATATACAGTAATTAATCAAAACAAAATATCTGGATGGGGCTCTAACTGTAATAGAGCAGCAGCTATTATAATAGCAAGTGGATATTCAAAGAAGAGTGCAACTCAAATGGTAAATATAGTAATGAATAGAGAAATTTGGCCTGAAGAACAAGGAGGGGCAGGAGTTGCGAAGTATAAAGACTTGGGGGCATCATTAACTGTCAAAGATGAAATATGGAGTGTTAAAGCAGACAATGGTACAAAGGTTGCTAAATATGTAAGAGAAGCAACTAATGTTGGCGGATGTGTTACTTTAAGATTTTCAAGTCGAACTGGTCCAACAGAAAATTCTAAAAGTTCCTGGGCATATAGTGGACATTGGATTACAATATTAGACTATAGAAAAAAGAATGGAAAAGAAGAAATGTTTGTTGCAGAAAGTGGACATGGAAATACAGGATGGTATCCAATAAACGAATTCGCAGGATCTACTAATATACATTATTTATCAAAAATTATTCCTAAATAATAAAAGAAAGGATTAAAATGAATAAGAAACAAAAAATATTATTAATTTCTATTATCATTTCACTCATAGTTATAATAACAATATTAATGTTGATTATTAATATTAATAAAAACAAAAATAAAAATTTAAACAGTACTAATGAATACAATGTGAGTGACAGTCAAACTGGTGTATCTGAATCAGAAAACGATTACATTGAATCAGAAAAATTAAAATACAATTTAAAATATGTAGAGAATGAAAAAGAATATTTTACGATAAATTCAATTACAAGTAAATATTTAAGTCTTTTAGCAGATAAAGAAATTGACAAAATAGAAAAAATTATATCGCCAAAAGTATTATCAGAATATAAAATCAATAATAGCAATATATTGAAAATACAAAATATGCCCAAAGTTGAAAATTCAAGTGATATATACTTGGCAGATAATAAAATATTAACTACAGAAACAAATAATGCACACAACATATATATTATTAATACAGAATGCTATTGCGAAGACACAGCGGAAAAGACAAAAGTTTTACTTATGGTAGAACTAGATAAACAGAGTCAGCTATACAATATATATCCTTATCAATATGTTATAGATAAAGGTTTTGATAAATTGAACTATGGTGATAAGTTTAATGATTACACAGGAGAAGAAATCACCAATAGAGAAGAAAATGAATTTGTATATGTAAATGAAATAGACAATAAAAGTGTAGCAAAAGAATATTTTAATAATTATTCAAAAATACTATTATATAACCAAGAAGAAGCATACAATAGATTGGATCCAGAATATAAAAAAATAAAATTCAAAAATTTAGAAACATTCAAGGTATATCTCAATAAAATGGTATATGCAATATACACAATGGATATTAGTAAATACAAAGTAAACAAAACTGATGATTATACAGATTATCTTTGCACAGATCAATATAATAATTATTATATATTTAGAGAAAAAGATGGAATAATGAACTATACGGTATTTTTAGATTCATACACAGTTGATTTAGATGTGTTTAAAGAAAATTATGAAAAAGCAAGTGATGAAGAAAAAGTATCACTTAATGTTGGTAAATTTAAACAAATGTTAAATACAAAAGATTATAATACAATATACAACAAATTAAATGAAACTTTTAGAAAAAATAACTTTTCTACTGTATCAAAATTAGAAGAATACTTAAAGAAAAATACTTATGAAATAAATTCAATAAAAGTAGAAAACAAAACTCAACAAAATGACTATTATGTGTGTGAATGCACACTAGTAGACCAAACCAATACAGAACAAACAAAGAAAATGACAATAATGATAAAATTATTAGATAATAATAATTTTTCAATGTCTTTTAGTATAAAATAAAAAACTTAAACTCTGCCTAAATGCAGAGTTTAATTGATTATGAGATTTAAATATGTTATAATATAAGTAATTAAATATTGTAGGAGATGGATAAAAGTGTTTTGGAAAATCTTAAAATGGTTGGTTATGATACCAATTTATGGACTGGGCACTCTGTGGTATATTATCACATCTTGGAAAATTCTTCTGACAATCGCATTAGCAATTCTAACAATATTGATTTGCATATTTATATGCGATAGCTGGAAAGGACGAATTCCAACAATCGTGATAGCGATAATTATTATTGCTATCATATTATAGGAGCCTCGATGAGGTTCCTTTTTCATGTATAAAAATATAATAAAAAATTAGCATTTGGTTAACATATATTCAAGGAGAAAAATATGTTTATACCAGATGCTATTTTTTATGAAGAGAATATAAAAGAATACGAATTAGGAAAAATGCTTTTGCAAAGATATGAAAAACTAAATATACCAATGGTAATAATAGAAAACCATAATAATATAGAGCAGATGAGAAAAAAAGCAAATAAAGAATTTCCACAAATGAAGCGAAATTTAATTATTGCAACAAGAAAAACGCATAAATATGTAGAAAATCACAAAGTTTCAGATTTTTTAGTACCATATACTTCATCTGGATGTATAGCAATGTGTATGTACTGCTATTTAGTATGCAATTATAATAAATGTGCATATTTAAGGTTGTTTGTAAATAGAGAACATATGCTGAATAAAATAAAAAGAACAGCACAAAATTCAGAAAAGGAATTAGTGTTTGAAATAGGTAGTAACAGTGATTTAATTTTAGAAAATACAATAACAGGAAACTTAGAATGGACAATAGAAAATTTTAAAAATGAACCTAAAGGCAAATTAACATTTCCAACAAAATTTGATATGGTTGATCCAATTCTTCCACTAAATCATAAAGGAAAAATAATAGTAAGGATGAGTTTAAATCCAGAAGAAATAATCAACAAAATAGAATTTGGAACATCCAGATTAAACAATAGAATACAAGCAATAAATAAGATGGTGGAAGCAGGATATACTGTTGGAGTGCTAATAGCACCTGTTGTTTTAGTAGACAATTGGAAAGAATTATATGAAAACTTATTAAAACAAATGTTAGATCAATTAAGCTTAAAGGCAAAAAAAGAAATATTTTTTGAAATAATATTTATGACATATAGCTATGTGCATAATGCAATAAACCATGAAGCATTTCCTAATGC
>ULNE01018006.1_pt1 | contig 17268 bp, 16 predicted proteins | sample 1951831 | NCBI WGS metagenome assembly ULNE01 (sample SAMEA4835568, study PRJEB28245) | human gut metagenome | biome: gut microbiome; material: fecal sample | place: Denmark | collected 2008 | reverse complement strand
TAATTATTTTTGAAATAAATTATAAAATAATTATATAATATTTTTTTATAATGTCAATTATTTTTTTGTTTCAAAAATCGACATTATTTTTTTGCATATTTTTTTTATTTTTGTTTATAATAATATTGTAAGGTTAATATTAGTTAAACAAAGAGATATTTGAGCTTTTATAAGGTTTTTATATTTCGAACTAAAATATATAGGAGCTTTCACGGTTTTTATATGTTGGCCGTACGAGTATGTTATTTGTATGCAGGCTATTTAGTTGGTCAAATTATAGGTAATATATTCAAGTTAAGAGTGTATTTATATTTCTAAAGGCTTTCTTTTAGTCTGTCACAGATGAATTTAGGTTTTTATAGTGTATTTACATTCGAGCAACTGATTTATATTAGTGGTGGATTGCTTATTTATATAGCAATATATATTAGGTGAGTAATTATTTTTATAGGTTTGAGCTACGATTAATATTAGCTTTATTGATAAATGCAGACAATATAATATTGTCTGCATTTAATTTTAAATATCAAGATTTTTTACATATTTTGCATTTTGTTCTATAAATTCTCTTCTTGGATTAACATCGTCTCCCATTAGTATTGTAAATATTTCATCTGCCTTCATTGCATCTTCCATTGTTACTTTTATTAATATTCTTTTTTCTGGGTCCATTGTTGTATCCCATAATTGTTCAGGATTCATCTCTCCTAAACCTTTATATCTTTGTAATCCTAATTGATCTCTTGGTATTCCCTTTTGTTCTAATTCTTTATATGCTTCTGTTAAATCTTCGTCTGTATAGCAATAAACATCTTTTATACCTTTTTTTGATAATTTATATAATGGTGGTTGAGCTAAATATACATTTCCATTTTCTATTAATGGTCTCATATATCTGAAGAAAAATGTTAATAAAAGAGTTCTAATATGTGCACCATCAACATCGGCATCTGCCATTATAATTACTTTTCCATATCTTATTTTTGATATATCAAATTCTGCTCCAATACCTGCTCCTACAGCCAATATTACTGGTTGTAATTTATCATTATTATATATTTTGTCTGCTCTTGATTTTTCAACATTAAGCATTTTCCCCCATAAAGGTAATATAGCTTGGAATTTTCTATCTCTTCCTTGTTTTGCACTACCACCAGCTGAATCTCCCTCGACTATATATATTTCACATTCTTCTGCATTTTTACTTGAACAATCTGCTAATTTTCCTGGTAATGTTGATCCTTCTAAAGCTGTTTTCTTTCTTACTAATTCTCTAGCTTTTCTTGCTGCTTCTCTAGCTCTTGATGCACTTATACATTTTTCTAATACTGCTTTTGCAACAGATGGATTCTCTTCTAGAAATGTAGATAAAGATTCATTTACCATTGCTTGAACAATTCCTGTAACATTACTGTTTCCTAATTTTGTTTTTGTTTGTCCTTCAAATTGTGGTTCTTTTACTTTTACAGAAATTACTGCTGTAATACCTTCTCTTATATCTTCACCTTGTAAGATTTGAATCTTTATCTTTTAGTATATTATGGCTTCTTGCATAATCATTAAAAACTTTTGTTAAGGCTCTCTTAAATCCTTCTAAATGTGTTCCACCTTCTATTGTATTAATATTATTAACAAATGTATAAATATTCTCTGAATATGCTGTTGTATATTGTATTGCTATTTCTACTGGAACTTCTCCTGCTGTTTTTTCTATATATATTGGTTGTGGGTGTAATTTTTCTTTGTTTTTATTTAAATATTCAACAAAAGATTTTAATCCACCTTCAAAACAAAAATCTGCTTTTTTAGGTGTTTCTTCTCTTAAATCTTCTATTTTTATTCTTAACCCTTTAGTTAAAAAGGCCATTTCTCTAAATCTTTTTTCTAAAACTTCATATTCATAATCTAGTGTCTCAAAAATTGTGCTATCTGCCAAAAATCTAACTTTAGTTCCTGTTTTTTTAGAATCACCTATTCTTGTTAGTGATTTTACTGTTTTTCCTCTTTCAAAAGACATTTGGAAAATTCCACCATCTCTTTGAATTGTAACTTCTGTCCACTCAGATAAAGCGTTTACTACTGATGCACCAACACCATGCAACCCTCCAGAAACTTTATATCCACTATCTCCACCAAATTTTCCTCCAGCATGAAGTACTGTATAAACTGTTTCTGCTGCAGAAATTCCTGTTTTTTTATGTTTTTCAACAGGTATTCCTCTTCCGTCATCTTCTACTGAAATAACATTGCCTGGTTCTATTTTTACATGTATATTATTACAATATCCTGCTAAAGCTTCATCTACACAGTTGTCTACTATTTCGTATACTAAATGATGTAAGCCCCTTACAGAAACACTTCCTATATACATTCCTGGTCTTTTTCTAACGGCTTCTAATCCTTCTAAAACTTGAATTTGATCTGCTCCATATTTATGTTCATATTTTTCCATTCTAAAAACCTCCGTTTAGTAAAGTTTAAATTTTATAAAATTTATGCTTTTTAACTTTATTTTTTTATTTAAAATTTCTTAAAGTTCTACGGCAATATATTTTACAATTACTTAAACTTTCTAGCCTTATTATATCCTTATTTTATGTAAAAAATCAAGTGTTAAATTTTAAAACTTTTCCATCTTCCACTTTAAATTTGTTTATGTAAACATTTTCTATGTTTATGTCATCTGTACAAGTTATTATTATTTGTGTTTCTTTTATATTTTTTAAAAAGTTAATCTTTCTATTATTATCTAATTCAGACATAAAATCGTCTAATAATAATATTGGACTTTCTCCTATTTCATCTTTAATAACTTCTAATTCTGCAAGTTTTAATGTTAAAATAACTGTTCTTTGTTGCCCTTGTGAACCAAAAACATCTACTTTTTTTCCATTAATAAAAAAATATATATCATCTCTATGTATTCCTACTGATGTAAAACCTCTTTCTACATCTTTACATTTATTCTTTTTTAATTCTGATAAAAATTTTTCTTTTTCAAAACAATCAGATATATATTTAATTTTAAAAATTTCTTTTTCTTGAGTAACACTATTGTGAATATCTTTTATTTTTTCTTTTAATTTATTAATAAATTCATTCCTATATTGATTAATTATCTCTGCATATTCAGCTAATTTTTCATCGTATATATTTAATAAATCTTCATTAATATTTTCTAATGTTACTTTTTTTAAATAAATATTTCTTTGTTCCAATGTTTTTATATATAAATTATATGTATATATATAGTTTGGTCTTAATTGGCTTATTAATATGTTTAAAAATTTTCTTCTTTTTTCTGGTCCGTCTTTTACAATATTTATATCTTCTGGAGAAAATAATACTATATTTAAATTTCCTAAAAGTTCACTTAATTTTTTTATTTTAATACCATTAAGAAATATTTCTTTATTTTCTCCTATTAAATATTTTATTTTTCCAGTTCTATCTTTTTTTTCATATTCTATTTCTAAAGATAAATTACTTTCATTAAAATTAATTAACTCTTTTTCTCTTTTAGCCCTGAAAGATTTTCCCATGCTGCATAAAAATATACTTTCAACAATATTAGTTTTACCTTGTGCATTATCTCCAAAAAACAAATTAATATTTTTTTCTAAATTTACTTCTTGCTCTTTATAATTTCTAAAGTTTTTAAGCTTTATATTCTTTATATACATTTTAATCCTTCATTCTTATTGGTAAAATCATATATGAATAATCTTCATTTTCAATTGGTCTTATTACACAAGGAGAAATATTAGTTCCAAAATCAATAAATATTTCTTCATCATCTATTACTTTTAAAGCATCTAAAAAATATTTTGGATTAAATCCTGCTTCTAATTCCTTACCTTCTGTTTCTATATATAATTCTTCTTTAGCATCTCCTGTTTGATTTGTACAAGAAATTGTTACTTTTCCTACTTCTATTTTAACTTTAACTGGATATTTTTTTTCTTTTTCTGCAATTGATGCTGAAATCAAGCTAATTCTTTCAAAACATTCTTGAATATCTTTTTTATTTACCCTAATTCTTGTTTCCCAATTTTGAGGAATAACACTTTTATAATTTAAAAATTCTCCATCTAATAATCTTGTTACAATTTTACAATTTTCCATTTCAAACAATGCTTGGTTTTTTGAAACTCCTATTTTTATATAATCATAAGAATCTGAAAGAATTTTATTTACTTCATTTAATGTTTTTCCTGGTATTACTGCTTTAAAATTTGTACTTTTATTTTCTAAGAAATTGCTTGTCCATGCTAATCTAAATCCATCAACAGCAACAACATTCAATTTGTTTTCATTTATTTCAAATAGACATCCTGTAAAAATTGGTCTATTTTCTTCTATACTAACAGCAAATATACTTTTTCTTACCATACTTTTTAATGTTCTTTGATCTAATTGTATAGAATTTTCTATATTAATCTTTGGAAGTTCTGGAAATTCCTCTGGATTCATAGTTGCTAATTTATATAAAGATCCTTCACATTCTATTACTAATAAATTGTTTTCATTTAAAACAATACTTATTTGAGTATCTGGTAATTTTCTTATTATTTCACTAAACATTAAAGCATTTACTACTGTACTTCCTTGTTCTTCAATTTCACTTTCAATTACATATTCTATTCCTATTTCTAAATCATATGTAGTTAATTTTATTTCATTATCATTTGTTTGAATTAATATACCTTCTAATATAGGCATTGTAGTTTTAGATGATGCTCCTTTTACTACGGAATTAATTGCTTTAAGCAATTTTTCTCTTTCACAAATAAATTTCATAAAAATTACTCCTTTATATAATATAAATATTTTTAGTATTAATAGTATTAGGTACAGTTGATAATGTGGAAAAATCTAAAAATGCTTTAAATCCGCATAAAAAATCATGTTAAAAACTATGTGTATAAAATTGATATTTATCCACTTTATCATTTATAAAATGTTAATATTGATGTTATAAACAGAATATTAACAGAGAATTAACAGTCTGGTGTGAATATCTAATGTAGCTGTTCCCTAAGGTTTGATAAAAGAATTTTTTAGAATTTTTGTTTTTACAAACATAATTTTTAAAAATATTAAAAATTTATTTATAAATACTTATTCTTTTTCTAAAATAATTTTTTTAACACTTTCCACAATCAATTTTGTATTTGAATTATTTTTAATTTCAGAATCTATTTTTGAACATGCATGCATAACTGTTGTATGATCTCTTTTACCAAAAGATTCTCCAATCTTTGTAAATGGCATGTTTGCTAAATCTCTGCACAAATACATTGCAATTTGTCTTGGATAAGCAATATCATTTGATCTTTTTGAACTTTTAATATCTCTTTGTGTTATATTAAAATATTTTGCAACTACATCTTGAATGTAATCTGAAGAAATGACTTTTTCCTTTTTTGAAATAACTTCATTAATACATTGTTCTGCAAGTTCAATTGAAATAGGACTATGTGTTAAAGAAGCTTTTGCTAATATTTTATTTAAAGTACCTTCTAATTCTCTGATGTTTGAATCAACTTTTATTGCAATATTAGATAAAACATTGTCATCAATTATAATATTTTCAATTTGTACTTTTTTTCTTAAAATAGCTAAACGAGTTTCATAATCTGCGTTTGAAATATCTGCTATAAGTCCCCATTCAAATCTAGATTTTAGTCTATCTTCTAGGTTGTCCATGTCTTTTGGAGGCTTATCACTTGACATTATAATTTGACATCCATTTTCATGTAAAGTATTAAATGTATGGAAGAATTCTTCTTGAACTCTTTCTTTTCCTGCAATAAATTGAATGTCATCTATTAAAAGTACATCAATGTTTCTATATTTATTTCTAAATTGTTCGTTCTTGTTATCTTTTATGCAGTTAATAAATTCATTTGTAAATTTTTCAGATGTTACATATAAAACCTTTTTATCTGAATAATTTTGTAATATTTCATTTCCAATTGCATGCATTAAATGTGTTTTTCCTAAACCAACACCACCATATAAAAATAGTGGATTATAAGAAGTTCCAGGTGCTTCAGCAACTGCAAGAGCAGCAGCTTGAGCAAATCTGTTATTGCTACCTACTACATAAGTATCAAAAGTATAATTTGGATTTAAACCACTACCAGTAGGTGCAGAGTTACCAGTACGATTAGAAAGATTATCTTCTTCCCCATCTTCTTCTACTAAGTGAAACGAAATATTGTATTCTTTATTTGTTAAAAACTTAAAAGTATTAAATATTAAATCTTTATACTTTTTTTCAACTACATCTCTTTGAAAAGAAGAATTTACTTTAAAAACAATAGTTGAATCTGTCCAATCTTCTAATTCAAGTGGATTTATCCATGTAATAAAGGAAATATTGCTCATTTCATCTTTTAATAATAATTTTGCGTTTGTTACTATTTCTTGTGCATCCCTTTTCATTTTTTTCTCCTTTATAAAATTTGTATTATTAAAGTTATCCACATTTTATCCACTTACTGTGGATAAAAGCAAACAAATATTTAATTTTTTAGTGTTTTATTTTGCTGCTTTATCATATCAAAAACAAAACAAAAAAGTCAATAAAAATGTGGAAAAAAAACGAAAAAATGTGGATAATTTTAAAAAAGGCTTTATTTCCGTAAAGTCTAGAGAAAAAAGTATTGACAATTAAATTATTATATAGTATAATTTTTTATACTTGTTAAAATAAAATTTAGCCCAAAAGGCATTAATAAAGAAATTGGACGGAGGTGCGCAAATGAAAAGAACTTTTCAACCAAAAAAGAGACAAAATAGTAAAGAACACGGATTTTTTAAAAGGATGAAAACAAGATCAGGAAGAAATATTATAAAAGCAAGAAGAGCAAAAGGCAGAAAAAAATTAACAGCCTAAAGTACAGGACCGCATAAAAAGTGGTCCTGTTTGCGATAAAAAAGAGTTGATTTTATGAAAAAAACAAAAACAATTAAAAAAAATTATGAATTTAAAAGAATATTAACAAAAGGAAAATATTTATCTGGTAAGTATATAGAATGTTTTTATTTGAATTCTAATAAAAATGAAAATTTTATTGGAATAGCAATTAGTTCAAAAATTGCAAAAGCAAATAAAAGAAACAGGTTAAAAAGACTTATAAGAGAAAATTATAAAAATATTGAGGAAAATATTAAAACTGGAAAAAGCATGATTTTCCTTTGGAAAAAGAACAAAGACATTATAAATGGAACTTTTAAAAATATAGAAATGGATTTAATAAAAATTATGAAAGATATGGATATGTTTATAAATGAGTAAAATATTAATTTGGATTATCGATTTTTATAAAAGAAATATTTCTACATTTTTGAAAACAAAGGGAGTAGAATGTAAATATTATCCTACTTGTTCAGAATATTCAAAACAAGCAATAAAAAAATATGGTGCTTTAAAGGGAAGTTTTCTATCTATTAAAAGAATTATAAAATGTAATCCTTTTTCAAAAGGTGGATATGATCCTTTAAAGTAGTGGGAGGAAAGAATGATCTCTTCAATTTCTAATTTATTAGGATATTTATTAAATTTTATTTATAATTTAGTTAATAATTATGGTTTAGCTATTATATTATTTTCAATATTAATAAAAATAATACTTATACCATTATCAATAAAACAACAAAAAACATTAAAAATTCAAACAAAAATGCAGGGAGAAGTAAAAGCACTACAATTTAAATACAAAAACGATCCAGAAAAGCTAAATAAAGAAATGATGGATTTATATAAAAGAGAGAATATGAGTCCATTAAGCGGATGTTTGAGTTCAATTATTCAAATAATATTGTTATTTTCAGTTTTTTATATGGTAAGATCACCATTAACATATATGAAAAAAGTTGATGCAAGTAAAATTGAAGAATATAAATCTTCAATATCTACATCAACAGGGTATCCAGAAGTACAAATAATAAAAGAAAAAGGGCAAGAAGATAATAGTGTTTACCTAAATATGAATTTCTTAGGACTAGATTTAAGTAGTGTTCCAAGTAAAGATTATGGAGATTATAAAGTATTTATAATTCCAGCTTTATATGTAATATCTTCATTTATATCAATGAAAATTTCTTTAAATACACAAAATAATAAACAGAAAGATGAAAATAAAGAAAACGGTGAAAAAGATGAAATTGATACAATGCAAGATATGAATAAATCTATGAGTTATATGATGCCAATAATGGCTGTTTCTATTTCATTAGTAGCACCTTTAGGACTTGCATTATATTGGTTAGTAAATAATATTTTAATGATAGGGGAAAGAATAGTCTTAAATAAAGTTCTTGAAAAAGAGGAGGAATAATAACATGGAAGAAAAACACATTTTTGAAGGAAAAACATCTACAGAAGCAATAGAAAAAGGATTAAAAACTTTAGGACTTAAAAAAAGTGAAGTTGAAATTAACATTTTAAAAGATGAGGAAAAAAGAAGTTTTTTTAGTATTTTAGAGCCAAGAATAGTAAAAGTAGAATTAACAGTTAAAGAAAAAAAAGAAGATAGCCAAAAAATTCAGTCAGAGAAGAAAGAATTATCTGATGAAGCTTTTGAAAAGGCTAAAAAGAATGTTAGTGAATTTTTAGATGTATTTTTAAAACAAATATCAACAGAAGATTTAAAATATGAAGTTTCTCACGATAAATATTATATTTATATAAATATAATTGGAGAAAAAACAAATTCCTTGATAGGGTATAGAGGAGAAACTTTAAATGCTATGCAAACTTTATTAACTTCAGTAGCTAATAAAGAAATACAAGAAAGAATAAGACTTATATTAGATATTTCTGGTTATAGAGAAAAAAGAAAAAAAGTACTTGAAGAGCTTGCAGAAAAAGTTTCAAAAACAGTTATAAAAACAAGAAAAAAAGTTGTTTTAGAGCCAATGACAGCTTATGAAAGAAAAATTATACACAGTAAATTACAAACAAATACAAAAGTAATAACAGAAAGTATTGGAGAAGAGCCAAACAGAAAAGTTGTTGTTTTATTAAAAAAATAAAAATCGGGGGTCAAAGGTCGGATTTTTATAATTAAAGTTTTCTTTAGTTATATAGACTTTTGCCCCTTTTTATATAGTTAAAAGGAGATAAAAATGAGTACAATAGCAGCAATATCAACTTCACCTGGAGTTGGAGGAATTGGAATAGTAAGATTAAGTGGCGAAAATACATTTAAAGTTATTGAAAAAATATTTAAGCCCTTAAAAAAGCAAATAATAAAAGGGTATACCATGCAATATGGACATATTATTGATAAAAATAATAATATAATAGATGAAGTTTTAGTTTCATACTTTGTAAAACCTAAAAGCTATACAACAGAAGATATGTGTGAAATTAATAGCCATGGAAACAATATAATTTTAAAACAAATATTAGAGCTATGTATTGAAAATGGAGCAGTTCTGGCTATGCCAGGAGAATTTACACAAAGAGCCTTTTTAAATGGAAGAATTGATTTAACACAGGCAGAATCTGTTATAGATTTAATAAATGCAAAAAGCGAAAAAGAAAAAGAATCTGCAATACATCAATTAGAAGGATATTTATCTTTAGAAATTGAAAAGATAAAAAAAGTAATATTAGATATAACAGCAGATATAGAAGCTTCTATAGACTATCCAGAGTATGACATAGAAGAAAAAACAAATGAAACCATTATAAATGAAACTCAAAAAATTGTTGATATGCTAAAAAAACTAGAAAATAGTTTTGAAAAGGGAAAAATACTAAGAGATGGTGTTGATGTAGCAATTATAGGTAAGCCTAATGCTGGAAAATCATCTTTATTAAATGCTATTTTAAAAGAAGAAAGAGCAATAGTTACTAATATAGAAGGAACAACAAGAGATACAATAGAAGAATACATTACTCTTGAGGGTGTTTTATTTAAAATTATTGATACAGCAGGAATTAGAGAATCAGATGATGAAATTGAAAAAATAGGAATAGACAAAAGCAAGAAAGCCCTAAAAAAAGCAGACATTGTAATAGCTATTTTTGATTCAACACAAGAATTAAATAAAGAAGATAAAGAAATATTAGAATTCATTAAAAATAAAAATGCTATTATATTACTAAATAAAATAGATTTAAAAGATAATAAATTAAAAAATAATGAACAAATATTAAGCTTAAATAAGCCTGTAATAGAAATTTCTGCGCAAAAAAGAGATGGAATAGAAGAATTATATAATCAAATGATAAATATATTCAAAATAAATGAAATAAACACAGAAAATTCTACAATTATTACTAATGTACGACATAAAAATGCAATTGTTTGTGCTGAAGAAAATTTAAATAAGATAAAAGAAGTATTAAATAATGGAATGCCAACAGATATTGTTTCAATTTATTTAAAAAATGCAATTGAAGAATTAAATAAAATAACAGGAGAAAATGTAACAGAAGATATTATAAATGAAATATTTTCAAAATTTTGTTTAGGAAAGTAGGAATAAAAATGTATCAAGCAGGAGAATATGATGTAGCAGTAATTGGAGCAGGACATGCTGGATGTGAAGCAGCTCTAGCATCAGCAAGATTAGGAATGAAAACATTGTTGTTTTCAATTAGCCTAGAAGCTATAGCAAATATGCCATGTAACCCACATATAGGTGGTTCATCAAAAGGACACTTAGTAAAAGAAATAGATGCTTTAGGCGGAGAAATGGGAAAAAATATAGATAAAACTTTTATACAATTAAGAATGTTAAACACTTCTAAAGGGCCAGCAGTACATTCATTAAGAGCCCAAGCAGATAGAAAAAAATATCACGCAGAAATGAAGCACACTCTTGAAAAACAGGAAAATTTATATGTAAAACAAGCAGAAATAACTAATATTAAAATAGAAGACGGAAAAGTGGTTGGAATAGAAACTAATATAGGTGCCGAATACAAAGTTAAGGCAATTATACTAGCAACTGGAACATATTTAAAAGGAAAAGTTTTTATTGGAGATGTTTCATATGAAAGTGGGCCAGATGGAGTGTTTTCATCAAAAAAACTGTCAAAAAGCCTAAAAGATAATGGGATTAAATTAGTAAGATTTAAAACAGGAACACCTGCTAGAATAAATAGAAGGACAATTGACTTTTCAAAAATGGAGAAACAAGACGGTGATAAAGAAATAGAAATGTTTTCATTTGATGATAATGTAATAGAAAGAAAACAACAGCCATGTTATTTAACATATACTAATGAGCAAACTCATAAAATCATTAGAGAAAATTTACATAGATCTCCTCTTTATGCAGGAGAAATAGAGGGAACGGGTCCGAGATATTGTCCATCTATAGAAGATAAAGTTGTTAGATTTAGTGATAAACCTAGACATCAAGTGTTTGTTGAGCCAATAGGGGAAGATACAGAAGAAATGTATATACAAGGAATGAGTTCATCTCTTCCAGAAGATGTACAAATTGCAATGTATAGAACAATTCCAGGCTTAGAAAATGCAGAATTTACAAGACCTGCATATGCAATAGAATATGATTGTATAGATCCATCACAATTAAAATTATCACTTGAACTAAAAAATATTAAGGGAATGTTTTTCGCAGGACAAATAAATGGAACATCGGGATATGAAGAAGCTGCAGCACAAGGAATAATTGCAGGAATTAATGCAGCACAGGAGATAAAAGGAAAAGAGCCATTAATTTTAAATAGGGCAGATGGTTATATAGGCGTGTTGATCGATGATATTGTTACAAAAGGAACAAATGAACCATATAGAATGATGACATCTAGAGCAGAATATAGATTATTATTAAGGCAAGATAATGCTGATTTAAGACTAACGCCAAAAGGATATGAAGTAGGTTTAATCAGTGAAGAAAGATACAAAAGATTCTTAATGAAGAAAGAGAATATCGAAAAAGAAATTAAAAGGATAAAAGATACAATAATAAAACCTACAGAAGAAGTAAATAGTGTACTAAGAAAAAATAATTCTTCTGAAATCACTGGTGGAGTTAGATTAGACGAATTATTAAGAAGAACAGAATTGAATTATAATAACATAGAAGAAATAGATTTAGATAGACCTAAATTAAGTAAGCAAGAAAAAGAAGAAGTAGAGATACAAATTAAATATGAAGGATACATTAAACTACAAGCATCACAAGTAGAAAAATTTAGAAAACTAGAAGAAAAGAAGTTAAATGAAAAAATAAATTATTCTAAAATAAAAGGATTAAGCTTAGAAGCAAGGCAAAAATTAGATAAAACAAAACCAACATCAATAGGCCAAGCATCAAGAATATCAGGGGTTTCACCAGCAGATATAACAGTGCTACTTATTTATTTAGAGCAGCAAAAAAGAAAAAATTAACCGGTTTACTGATAAACAAGGTGATAAACATTTGGGGCTCTAAGAATTTAAAAAATATAAAATTATACTGGGAGTATAAAAATGAACAAAGAATTATTTAAAGAAAATTTAAAGTTAAAAGCAAATATGATAGATGTACATTTAGAGGATAATCAGTTAGAAAAATTCTGGAATTATAAAGAAATGGTATTGGAATGGAATAATAAAATCAATCTTACTGCTATAATAGATGATGAAGATTTTATCAATAAACATTTCATTGATTCTTTTACTATTGCAAAGTACATACCAGAGCAAAAATGTAAAATGATTGATATAGGAACAGGAGCTGGATTTCCAGGAATTCCACTAAAAATAGTAAATAAAGATGTTGAAATTGTATTGTTTGATGCTTTAAATAAAAGATTAAAAGTTTTAGAAGAGATTATTAATGGTTTGAAGTTAAAAAATATATATACATTACATGGAAGAGCAGAAGAAACCTTTAGAAATATAGAATACAGAGAAAAATATGATATTGCAACATCTAGAGCAGTTGCTAATTTAAGCACATTAGTGGAATATATGCTTCCATCAGTTAAAGTTGGGGGAGTTTGCATATGTATGAAAGCTGGAAATGTAGAAGAAGAAATTGAAAAAGCAAAAAACGCAATAAAAATATTAGGGGGAAAAATAGAAAAAGTAGAGAATATAGTTTTGCCTAAGACTGAAATAGAAAGAACAATAATTGTTATAAAAAAGGTTTCTAAAACACCAAATAAATATCCAAGAAAGCCAGGAATACCAAATAAAGAACCAATAGAATAAAGAAAAAGAAAATAATATATTTTCATAAAATTTATTGACATATTAATTATAATTTTATATGATTAATATGTCTTATTTTTATGTAGAAGAAAGATTTGTTTTCATACTATATAAAAATAATTAGATGCATACTATTTGAGATTTTTTTATAGTAAAAAACTTAAATTATGAATAAAGCAAAAGCGGCTAAGTCGCTTGGTTCTAAAACGGAGGAATAACAGTGGGAAAAATTATATCTATTGCAAATCAAAAAGGTGGAGTTGGAAAAACTACAACTTCTATAAATTTAAGCACAGTATTAGCTAAAAGAAACAAAAAAACATTATTGATTGATGCAGATCCTCAAGGAAATGCTACAAGTGGAGTTGGTATAGATCAAGAAATAAAATTATCAATATATGATGTATTAATAGATGAAACAGAAATAAAAGAAGCAATTATAAAAACACAAATAAAAAATTTAGATGTATGCCCTTCAAATATTGATTTAGCAGGTGCAGAAGTAGAACTTGTTTCAATGATGTCTAGAGAACAGAGACTAAAGGAAAAATTAGATATTATAAAAAATGAATATGATTATATTATAATAGATTGTCCACCTTCTTTAGGATTAATTACTTTAAATGCTTTTACTGCATCAGATAGCGTATTAATTCCTGTACAATGCGAATACTATGCATTAGAAGGACTAGGACAGTTATTAAATACTGTAAATTTAGTAAAAAAACATTTAAATAAAAACTTAGAAATAGAAGGAGCACTTTTAACAATGTTTGACAGTAGGACAAATTTGGCAAAACAAGTTGTTGATGAGGTAAAAAAATATTTTGGGGATAAAGTTTATAAAACAGTAATACCAAGAAATGTAAAACTAAGTGAAGCTCCTAGTTATGGAATGCCTATTATATTATATGATGCAAGGTCTAAAGGTGCAAAATGTTATGATAAATTAGGAAAAGAACTGATAAAAAATAATGAAGATAATAACAAAGCAAAACATATGAAATAAAAAAGGAAGGAAGATAGTAAATGGCAAAGAAAACAGGTTTAGGAAAAGGATTAGATGCTTTATTTGCAGATAATTTAAATAATATAAAAGAAGAAGAGAAAATAAAAGAAGGAGAAGTTGTTCAAAACTTAAAAATAATAGAGGTTGAACCAAATAGAAATCAACCTAGAAAACAATTTGATGATGAAGCATTAAATGATTTAGCAGAATCTATTAAGAGGTATGGTTTAATACAACCAATAATTGTTACTAAAAAGGAAGATTACTATGAAATAATTGCAGGAGAAAGAAGATGGAGAGCATGTAAAAAGGCTGGACTTACTACAATACAGGCAATTGTTAGAGAAGATAATAAAAGAAAAAATCAAGAGATAGCTTTAATAGAGAATATACAAAGAGAAGATTTAAATGCTTTTGAAAAGGCTTCTGGAATAAAATTATTAATGGATGAATATGAACTTACACAACAACAAGTTGCAGAAGTAATTGGTAAGAGTAGAAGTGGAGTGGCAAATACTTTAAGAATATTAAATTTGGACGAAAGAGTATTAGAATTAGCAAAACAGGGTAAATTAACAGAAGCACATTGTAGAGCTCTATTGGTATATGATGATGGTGATAAACAATATGAAGCAGCTTTAAAATATATAGAAAAAGGAGAGAGCTCTAGGGAAATAGCAAGAAACACCAAAAGGGTAAAGAATAAAAAAATAGATAAACGATATGAACCAATATATAAAGATATAGAAAATTCTTTCCAAAGTTTTTTTGGAACAAAAGTAAGATTAGATGCTGGAAAAAGAAAAGGAAAAATAGTTATAGAATATAATTCAAATGATGATTTATCTAGAATATTAGATTTAATCAAATAGGAGAAGAATAATGGTCGATTTATTAAAAACAAATAATTATTTAGTAATTTCTTTTATATTAAATATTATATTTATTATTTTATTTATAATACTATTTGTAGAAAATGCAAAAATAAAAAACAAATACAATAATTTTATGAAAAAGTTAGGAAAAGGAAACAATATAGAAGAAATATTGCAAAGACATTTAGATAAAGTACTTTTTGTACAAAAGCAAAATGAAGAAATATTAGATTATTGCCGAAAAATAGACAAAAACTTTTCAAAAACAATTTCAAAAGTTGGAATTGTTAGATATAGTGCATTTAGAGATACAGGAAGTGATTTAAGCTTTACATTAGCATTATTAAACAAAGAAAATGATGGTGTTGTATTAAATGGAATTTATTCAAGAGAAATGTCTAATATTTATGCTAAGCCAATAAAAAATGGTGAATCAACATATACATTATCAAAAGAAGAAAAAGAGGCTATTTCTAAGGCTATTGAAACAAAGAATTAATAAAAAAACAAAAATTCTATTGACATTTTAATGGATTTTATGCTAATATATATATTGTCACTATGAGTGACAACTTGTGCAGAGGTGGTCGAGTTGGTTTATGGCACCAGTCTTGAAAATTGGCGTAGGTTTGTAGCCTACCGTGGGTTCGAATCCCACCCTCTGCGCCATTTTTTTATAAAGATAAAAATAACTACAGTCATGGAGATTTACCCAAGTGGCTGAAGGGGACGGTTTGCTAAACCGTTAGGGTTGCGTAAGTGGCCGCGAGGGTTCAAATCCCTCAATCTCCGCCAAAAAACAGTATAAACACAAAGTTTATACTGTTTTTTATATAGTAGAAAAAGAAAAATATTTATGATATAATAAGCAAAAATTTAAAAGGAGAAAAGAATGAAAAGAACAAAATTGGAAGATAGAATACTGCCAACATATTCTAGAGGTGAAGATATTTTTAATATGGTATCACACATTTTCGGTGGGGCATTAGGAATTACAGCAATTGTTTTATGTAGTATATTTGGAGCAAAACACCACAATGTATATGGAATAATTTCAGGAATAATATTTGGAGTAACTTTATTAATTTTATATACAATGTCAAGTATTTATCATGGCTTAAAACCAGAAAGAAAAGCAAAAAAAGTATTTCAAATAATAGATCATTGTTCTATTTTTTTATTAATAGCAGGAACATATACACCTTTTTGCTTATGTACTCTAAAAGAATATAATGTAGCTTTAGGATGGAGCTTTTTCGGTATTATTTGGGGAATTGCAATTGTTGGAATTGCATTAAATTCTATAGATTTAAAAAAATATAGAGTATTTTCTATAATATGTTATTTGTTAATGGGATGGTTAATTGTTTGGGAGATGAAGGCAATAATTGAGTCTACTGGAATAAATGCTTTAATATTACTAATAGCAGGAGGAATTGTTTATACTTTAGGAAGTGTAGCATATATATATGGAAAAAAGGTAAAATGGTTACATTCTGTATTTCATATTGCATGTATTATAGGAAGTACATTACACTTTTTAAGTATATTATTATATGTAATTTAAATGATGATATGATTTGTTCTTTATGATTATAGTTTTGTTTACATTGATTATAATAAATGATATAATCTAAGCAAAATAGGAGGAAATTATGTTTAGAAAAACATATGTAGAAGTTAATATTGATAATTTAAAAGATAATGTTAAAAACATAGTAAATTGTTATAAAAATTATAATTATTATTTTGGTGTCGTAAAAGGTAATTGCTATGGACATGGAATAACATATGTAATTAATGAGCTAATAGACAGTGGAATAAATTATCTTGCTGTTTCATCACTAGAAGAAGCTTTAGAAGCAAGAAATATAAATAAAAAAGTTCCAATATTATCATTAGAACCCATAGCAATAGAATATTTAGATATTTGCAGTAAGAATAATATAACAATTACAGTGCATGATTATGACTATGCAAAAAAAATATTAGAGAAAAAAATTAATAAAAAGTTAAAAATACATTTAAAGATAGATTCAGGTATGAATAGGTTAGGCTTTAAGAAAAAAGAAGAATTAAATGAAATTTATAGGAAATTAAAAAACAAGGAAAATATTGAAATAGAAGGAATATATACACATTTTGCAACATTAGGAATTAATGATAAAGAGTGGGATAATCAACTAGAAAA
>ULNE01019094.1_pt1 | contig 17794 bp, 16 predicted proteins | sample 1951831 | NCBI WGS metagenome assembly ULNE01 (sample SAMEA4835568, study PRJEB28245) | human gut metagenome | biome: gut microbiome; material: fecal sample | place: Denmark | collected 2008 | reverse complement strand
CTACCGCTTCTACCTCTTAGCTGATTATCAATTCTTCTAGATTCATGACGTTCTGTTCCTATAATTTTTAGTCCACCAGCTGCTAGAACTTTTTCTTTTTCTTCTTTTATTTCTTCTTCAAATTTATTTTGATATTTATTAAAAGTTTCTCTTGCTTTTAGTATTTCTTCATCTTCTGTTTCATTATGTGCATTTGCTTGTTCTATTAGTTCATCTGAATATCCTTGTTTTCTCATTTCTTGTTTTGCTAAGAATTCTGAGTTTCCTCCAAGCATAATATCTGTACCACGTCCTGCCATGTTTGTTGCTATTGTAACTGCACCATATTTTCCTGCTTGTGCAATTATTTCGGCTTCTTTTTCGTGGTATTTTGCATTTAATACTTCGTGTTTTATTCCTTCACGTTTTAAGATATTACTTAGTTTTTCAGAGTTTTCAATAGATACTGTACCTACTAGAACTGGTTGACCTTTTTCATGACTTTTTCTTATATCTTCTACTACTGCTCTAAATTTTGCTCTTTCATTTTTATATATAATATCATTTAGGTCTTGTCTTATCATTGGTTTGTTTGTTGGTATTGATATAACATCTAGATTATAGATTTCTCTAAATTCTGCTTCTTCTGTCATAGCAGTACCTGTCATACCAGATAATTTATTATACATTCTAAAATAGTTTTGGAATGTTATTGTAGCTAGTGTTTTAGATTCGTTTGCAATTTTTACATGTTCTTTTGCTTCAATTGCTTGGTGCAAGCCATCACTATATCTTCTTCCATACATAATTCTTCCTGTGAATTCATCTACAATTAGTACTTCTCCATCTTTTACTATGTAGTCTATATCCTTTTTCATTATACCATGTGCATGTAATGCTTTATTTATATAATGAACTATATCAGAGTTTTCTATATCATTTAAATTTTCTAGTTTAAAATATTCTTCAGCCTTTTTTGTTCCTTTTTCTGTAAGTGTTGCAGATTTTGCTTTTAGGTCTATTACATAATCATATTTTTCATTATCTTCTGCTTGGTCTAAATCTTTTGTGTCTTCTTCAATTATTGTTTTTGCTTTTAATCTTTTAACAAAATCATCTGCTTTGCTATATAAGTCTGAGCTTTCTGCTGCTGTTCCTGAAATTATAAGTGGGGTACGAGCTTCATCAATTAAAATACTATCTATCTCGTCTACAATAGCATAGTTTAGTTCTCTTTGAACCATTTCTTCTTTTCTTATAACCATATTATCTCTTAGGTAGTCAAAACCATATTCATTGTTTGTTCCATAAGTAATATCGGCTGCATATGCTTCTTTCTTTTGCTTTGGTGTCATTCCTGAAATTACTAGACCAACTGTTAAACCTAGGAATTTATATAGTTTTCCCATCCATTCACTATCTCTTTTTGCTAAGTAATCATTTACTGTAACTAGATGTACTCCCTTTCCTGTAAGGGCATTTAAATATACTGGTAAAGTTGCAACAAGTGTTTTACCTTCACCTGTTTTCATTTCTGCAATTCTTCCTTGGTGAAGAATTATTCCACCTATTAACTGAACATCAAAATGTTTCATACCAAGTACTCTTTTTGATGCTTCTCTAACAGTTGCAAATGCTTCTGGCAAAATATCATCTAATGTTTCTCCCTTTTGTAATCTGCTTTTAAATTCATCTGTTTTTGCTCTTAATTCAGCATCTGTTAGCTTTTCTACTGCTGGTTCTAAACTATTTATCTTTTCTACTATTGGCATTACTCTGCCAACTTCTTTTTCACTATATGATTTGAATAATTTACTTAAAAATCCCATAATGTCTCCTTCTTTCTTTTATACTAACTATATATTTATATCATAAATTATCATATCTTTCAAGATTTTACATACAATTAAATGAAAAGTCTGTTACTATTTGGATATATTAAAGTAGTCCGCCAAATCTCGTCGGAGCTTTTGTATTTATTTAAAATCGAACCCACGATGGAGACGCCTAAAGAAGCTTTTCGGGGGTCTTCGATTTTCTCTAAATACAAAACTCCTGCGTTTGGCTACTTATCTCTATAATTCAAGGGGTAATAGTAGCAAAAGTGAGGTATGTTATGTTTGTTTGGAATGTTAAGTTAAATAGCAAGAGCATTGTGAAATTTGCACTTATTATAATTAGTATAATTGTGGTTGTGTTCTTCCTTATTTCGCTTTATAAAATATTAAGTTCAAATTTCAAAGTTGAAGATGAGCCCATAGAGCCTGATGTGGCTTATATTAATTCTAATGAGTACACAAATATTTTAAAGTGTGTTTATGAAGATTTGAATACATATTTAGGTCAAAAAATTTGTTTTACTGGGTATGTTTATAGAAATTTAGATTTCCCTGAAAATGAATTTGTTTTAGCTAGAGATATGACCGTTCAAGGTAGCTCAAAGACTTTAATTGTTGGCTTTTTATGTTCTCATAAAGATGCTAAAAATTTTGCAGATGGTTCATGGGTAAGAATTATTGGTGAAATTTCTAAAGGTAATTACCATGGTGAAATTCCAATAATAAAGATTACAAAAATAGAAAATACTGAAAAGCCTACTCAAGATGAACTTGTACCTCCACCAGATGCAACTTACATTCCAACTGGTATAATATACTAAAAAACAAGGGGTATATGCTATATTCCCCTTGTCCGTACTATATATTAGTTAGAGTTTTGTATTGAATCTAATAACTTCTTTGTTTCTTCCATATCATCAATAAGTCTGTCTTGCTCTTCAAGCCATTCATTGTAAGATTTTTCATTTAGAAAGTCTCGTGGAGTATTTAAATAATCATCTTCACTATCAATAGAGTTATTGTTATCTTCTTTTACATCTTGTTTCCATGAATAGTCTTTATTATTTTTATTATTTATAAGTGTCCCATTTAACAAAATTTCATATTTATCTTCTAAATTTTCTGTTTCTTCAGTTAATATTTTGTATCCATTTTGTTTAAAACTGTACTCGCATATTATCAAAAGTTCTTCCATTTCCTGTTCTGTATATTCTTTTTCAAACATTTCTCGTAACTCGCTTTCAGTTACAATCAATGAATTTAATTGATTGAATTTTTCTGCTTCTATATCTTCTAAAACTATTTTATTGTCTCCAACAAAGCTTGCTTTAATTCCATTTTCTTTTAACCCATTTTCGATTAAAGAACAATAAAAAGAGTCATCTAATGTCATTGTAAATTTTTCATGTAACTTATTATCTTGAAATCTAATTTCAATTTTCGCATTAACTTTAGAACCATACATGTCTCCATCTTGTTCAGCAATTAATACATACTCTCTGCTTGCTTGTTTGTTCTTATCTTGTTTATTCTTTATTTTCACTACTATAACGCATACTATAGCTATTAGTATTATGGCTAATACCAATATACTAATTAAAATTATTTTACTTGTTTTGCTTAGTTTCTTTTGTTCCATATTTACCACCCTTTTAATTCATTATATTTTCACATTATTTATACAATTTTGTCAAATTTATTATATCTTTTTTCTCTATAAGTTGTCAATATTTTTTTCAGAAAAAAGTATTACATTTTCATTACAATTTTTTTACAGCTATATAACATAATCATTTGAATTTAACTTGTTTTTATATTTCTTTAAACCCTTTTCCATAAACTTCCCTTGCATTTGTAATTATAATAAATGCTGATGGGTCTATTTCTTCTACTATTCTTCTTGCTTCTCCGTATTTCAGAACGTGCCATTACACATAATAATACTTTCTTGTCTTTTCTTGTATACATGCCTTCTCCATAAAGTGATGTAGTTCCTCTTCCAATCTCGGTGTTTAATTCTTGAGATATTTCTTCCCATTTTGGAGAAATTATAAGTAGCATTTTGGAGAAGTTTACACCTTCTAAAAATATGTCTAGTATTTTTCCAAGTACATATATTGCAAGTGCAGAATAAAGTGCTATTTCTATGTCTTTGAAGTATAATGTATTTGCAGCAACAATTATTGCATCTGTTATTACTATTAGTGTTCCTGTTTTTAAGTGTGGCTTATAAGATTTTATTATATTTGCAAGCAAGTCTGTTCCACCTGTTGAGCCATTTGCCTTTAATACTATTGCTGTTCCAATTCCTACAATTATTGATCCATAAATAAATGCTAAAAATCTATCAGTTGTAGCTGGTTTCATATTTTCAAATGCATTTAAAAAAACTGATAGTAATACTGTTCCAGCAATTGCTTTTATAAAAAACTCCTTACCTACTCTAAAAAATGCAATTAAAAATAAAGGTGCATTAAGTATTAGAATTAAAGTACCTATTGGTATTCCTGTTACATAAAACCCTATTGTTGCAATACCTGAAAATCCACCTGTTGATAGCTGATTTGGTAATAGAAATAGTTCTATTCCAAGTGCCATAATTAATGTTCCTATAGTTACTTTTGCCAAGTCCATCGCAAGTGCTCTTACTTTAACAATATTACGCTTTGCCTTAAATCTCATACTTCTCACCTTCTATTATTATTAATTTTTCTTTTGACATTTATACATTTTTTGCCATATAGTTCTCATATAGTTTTTGGGCAGTTTCTGGGCTATCCTGACCTTCTGCGTTTTTAATTGGTGCAAAATCTTCTTCTCGTTTTCCTCTTAAGATAGCAATTTCATCAAAAAGTCCAAAGCTATCAAATACAAATTTTTCAAATTTATAGCAATTTGGTTCTGTTGGGTTTACTAGCTTTCCATTTTCGTCTATGTATTTAATTTTCTTTACTGCAACATGATATTTTAATTCTTTTGTGCTGGCTTTTTCAATTGCCTCTAAGCTGAAAAGATTACACATTATGTGTGATTCACCATATAAAAATTCTCCTGCTTCGTCTGTTGCAACCCTCATTTCTTTTGGTACTTCTGTATATTCAATAACTTTTACTTTTCCATTTTTTTTGCATAATACTCCTACTCTTTCATTTGGACTGTTCTTAATTACTGTTCTAGTTGCAATATTAACATTTTGTTTTATTGCTAAGCCAAGTAAAAGTGTGTCTACATATTTTACAAGCAGATTATCTACGGAGCCTATAAAAATCCATTTTATGTTCTTAGATTTCATATCATCTATTATACCTTTTTTAGCCATTGAATAGAATATGCCACCATTTCCTTCTGATGCAAGTTTAATTAGTCCATCTTCGCCAAGAATTAGTTTTCCTTTTTTGTTTAAAAGCGGCAAATCTTCTTGCATAAAGAATTTTATATATTCCTTTGGATAATTAAAATAGTTGTTCTTTTCAAAAAAAGCAACTGTTTCTTTATTATTTTCTGGGCTAGTCATTATATAACAATTTAGATACACGTTATACTTCTCATATGCATCTTTTAATTTATCTACTATTATTTCAAATAATGATTTTGTTTCACCATTTAATTCAAGCTTAAAAGTTCCTTTAGGTCCATTATGTCCAAGTCTTGTGCCTTGACCTCCTGCCATTATGCCTATTGCAAAATGTCCAGACTTTACAACATTTTCTCCAATTTTTATGTATTCTTCCAATTCTTTTTTATCTTTTTTATCTGGGTTAATTGCTTTAACTGGGCTTATATCCTCAATATTACAAGTACAACAAGGGTGTGTTATTTCTTCATCTAATGTTTTTAATCTTTCAAAATCTATATGTAAAATTTGATCTGCCAATTCTTCATTTTTAACTTTAATATGTCCCTGTCCGTTTTCTTCAAGAATTCTTCTTGCTTCCTCTATCTTATTCATTATGACTTACGCTCCTTATGATTAAACTACCGATATACTATATCATGTTTTTTTAGTTTTGTCTAGTAGTGGGGGTAATTTTGGTGGGTAGTTAAAAGAAAACGCATATTGAGTGTTATTCAACATGCGTTGTTAATTTATTCAATGTTAGCTTTGTTGCTATTATATTTATGTACTTTTTAATTTGGTGTAAATGTACCATTCTCATCCCAAGTACCTGTTATTTTTGTAAAATTTGGATGAGTTGAACAATTTGAAAACATGTTTGTAAAATTGCAGTCTCTTTTAATGTTCCAATCGTTGATTCCTGAAGCATCTGTTAAATTTTTACAGTTGCTAAACATAGATGACATATTCTCAACATTATTTACATTCCAATTTGAAATTGCATTCAAATTTTCTATTGGGCAGGAACCAAACATTAAGATCATATTTGTAACATTAGCTACATCCCAATTTGAAATTGCATTCAAGTTTTCTATTAGGCATAAATTAAACATTCCTCTCATGTTTGTAACTTTACTTACATCCCAATTTGAAATACCATCTAAATTCTTTAAAGTTCCTCCACAATCTCCGTCACCAAACATATATTCCATATTTGTTACCTTTGATGTATTCCAGTTTCTTAAAGGTTCAGTATTTTCTATTCCCGTTCCAACAAACATAAAACTCATATTTTTTACATTAGAAGTATTCCAATTTTTCAAGCCATTAATATCTAGCTTTCTATCATTCTTATTCCAATCATACAAAAGTCCTTCCATATTCTCTACATTAGTTGTGTCCCAATCTTTCAAAGCATTAACATCTTGTAGGTTGGCAGTACTCCAGTAAAGTATGTTACTCATATTAGTAACAAATGTTGTTTTTAATGTCTGTAGTCCGCTTATGTTTGTTAAATATGGCAAGTAGCTAAACATATATGAACTATCTGGATTTAAATACACATTTTTGCTTTCACTCCACCAATATATTGTTCCAGTTTTTACTTCGTGATCAAAACTTCCTCCCATGGTTCCTAATTTCCCCGAAGAATTTCTCTTTTCTGTGCCTTCATTTTCTTCAAACCACATATATATTGGGCATATTTTGTATCCTTCTGGAACTATGTTTCTATATTTATCTGGTTCTTGTTCAAATGCCTTATATCCATCTGTCCAAGACACTATATTAGCCTCTGTCATTTTTGTTAAGTCTGGTGTTCCTCCATATTTTCTAATTTCATTTATTGACAAATTTACACCTACTGTATCTGTATCATTAAGCATTACCTCTCCATCTTTTGCTAGGGTATGCATTTTGGTAATTACATTTGTACCTGTATCAAACATTGCAATACTTTTACCATTTAAATATTCATCTACATTTGAATAATCAACTCCGTCTATTACTATGTTACTACTCTTAGACTCATCTTCAGCTGCTGTTTTATATCCCTCGGTTGTTTTTTCTGCCACCCCAATTAAGTTGCTTTTAATTAAAATATTTACACTCACTGCTACTAATATTAACATTACTACTATTGTTATTATCAACGCAATTAATGTTATACCTTTGTTTTTCTTCATTTAACATCTTCCCCTTTGTTTTTATTCTTAAATTATTCTATAATAAAAAATTATAAATTGCAATATACTTTTACAATTTGTAATATATTTGTAATATTTTTAATTTAATAATATACCTCCACCAAATATAGTCCATGTGCTGGAAGGGTTTTTCCTGCTTTAGTTCGGTCTTTTGATTTGATTATTTCTGGTATTTCTTCTGGTTTTATTTTTCCGCAAACCTACATCTACTAGTGTTCCAGAAATTATTCTTACCATATTGTACATAAAGCCATTTCCTGTAAGTTCTATTATTATTCTTTCTCCATCTTGTTTTACTTCTGCTTTGTATATGGTTCTTACTGTGCTTTTTGAGCTTGTTCCACTTGCTTTGAAAGCTTTAAAGTCATGTTCTCCTTCAAAATATTCTGCTGCTCTTCCGCATTTTTTCCACATCTAGTTTTTGTGGAATATGGCATTCTAAGTCTCTATATATTGCTGTTCCTTGATATGAATTGTTTATTACATATCTGTACTTTTTACCTTTGCAACAGTAACGTGCATGGAAGTTTTCGTCCACTTCTTCTGCACTTTTTATTACTATACTCTTTTTCAATTTTGAATTAATTGCTATTGCCATTTTTCCTATTTCTATATTGCTATTTGTTTTAAAGTTCGCGGTTTGACCTAAGCTATGAACTCCACTATCTGTTCTTCCAGAAGCATTTAGTTCAACAGTTTCGCCAGTTATTTCTTTTATTGCTTGCTCAATTTCCCCTTGAATATTTAATTTGGTGGGTTGCTTTTGCCATCCACCAAATTTTTTACCATCATATTCTATTATTAGCTTTATATTTCTCATTTTTTCCTCGATAATTTGAATTTCTTTTTTTCTTCTACTTTTGGCACTAAGTTCTTTATTAAAATTTGTTTTAATGCATCTTCTTTTACATCAGCTATTAATGTTCCGTTTTTAGCTACTGAAATTTTTCCAGTTTCTTCTGATACAACTATAACTATTGCATCTGATTCTTTTGAAATTCCTATTGCTGATCTGTGTCTTGTACCAAGCTTTTTAGATATATTCTTATCATTTGCAAGTGGTAGCATACATGCTGCTGCCATTATTTTGCTTTCACTTATTATAACTGCACCATCATGCAAAGGTGTGTTTGGTTGGAAGATGTTTACTAAAAGTTGTGGTGAAATTTCTGCACCTATTGCTACACCTGTATCTATTATATCTTTTAGTTTTATATCTCTTTCAACAACTATTAATGCTCCTGTTTTTGTACTAGACATTTCTGTTGCTGCAATTACAACCTTGTAAATATTTTCTTTGGTTTTTGTTGCGATATCTTGTTCAATTCCAAAGAATTTGTTTACCTTGTTTGAACCTAATTGCTCTAAAGCACGTCTTAACTCTGGTTGAAACATAACTATTAATAATATTACTCCATATGTCATAAATGATGTTAATATGAAGTTTAACAATTTTAAATTGAAAAGTGAGCTAAGCATTGTTGCTGCAATTAGGAATAATATTCCTTTTAGTAATTGCAATGCTCTTGTTCCTTTTACAAATTGAAGAAATTTAACTGCAAGAAATATTACTAAAGTTATATCAATTATAAATGTTATTAATTGATATGGACTATTAAGTAAAGTATTAAAGTATGCAGTTAGGTCTCCTTCTTTTATTGATAGCATTCCTTCTAAACCCTTTAGCATTTGTTCCTCCTAAAATTTTTACTTTACAAATATCATATATAATAATGATGCACATCCTCCAACTAGCATCATTCCTGCCATTACAGCAGCAAACACTTTAACAAATATTTTGTTTTTCTTATTCATATGTAGCACTTCCTTTCTAATTTTTATTCTTTAGTTTGTATTCGTTTTGTATAATTGTTAATATTATTTGAACTGATTTTTCTAGATTATCATTTTTTATTACATAATCATACATTCCAATTTTTGATTCTTCATAATCGAACCTATTAAGTCTAACTTCAATATCATGCTCGTTTACATGTTCTGTTCTATGTTCTAGTCTATTTTTTGATTCTTCCTTTGGAACTTTTAAGAAAATTGTTACTATTTTGATATCATTTTGTAATAGTTTTAATAGGTTTTCTGTTCCGTTTACTTCGATATCTTTTATTATTATTTTACCTGATTTAACTTTTTCATCTAATATTTTCTTTGATGTTCCATAATAATGTTCATGATGTGCAGAATACTCATAAAACTCGTTTGCTTTGATTTTTTCTTCAAATTCGGCTGTTGTTATGAAGTTATATATTTCTCCATCAACTTCGCCTTCACGTGGTTCTCTATCTGTGTAAGATGGCATTGTTGTAGCATTATCCATTCTTTTTAATAATTCTTTTTTTATTGTGTCTTTTCCTGCACCAGATACTCCAGATAATAGTACTAGCATTCTCTCACCTTACCCTCAGCAATTTCATTTGCTGCAAGTGTTACTGCTGATCTTTCTTTTACTTTTGTTAATGGTGTTTGTCCTCCTGCTATTTGTCTTGCTCTTTTTGAAACTAGTATTACTAGTTCGAATCTGTTATCAACTATTTTTAATAAGTCTGTAACTGTTGGTTTGATAATCATTTTTATCATTTCCTTTCTAATTTAAAATTAATCTTCAACATTATTATCTTCTTTTGCTATATCTTTATCTAATCTTGCTGCTATTGTTTCTGGTTGTACTGCAGAAAGAATAACATGCTCAGAATCCATTATTAAAACAGCTCTTGTTCTTCTACCACATGTTGCATCTATTGCTCGTTTTTCATCTTTGGCCTCTTGTACAAGCCTTTTTATTGGTGCTGCTTCTGGGCTTACAATTGAAACTATTTTGTTTGCAGAAACAACATTTCCAAAACCAATATTTACTAATTGCATATTATGTACCTCCTCTATTCTATGTTTTGAATTTGCTCACGTACATTCTCCAATTCTGTTTTTATATCTACCACATAATTTGTTATTTCCAAATTATTTGCTTTTGAACCAATTGTATTTGTTTCTCTATTCATTTCTTGAATTAAAAAGTCTATTCTTTTACCATTACTATCGTTCTTTTCAAGTAAGCCTAAGAACTGTGATATATGGCTTCTTAGTCTTGTTAATTCCTCTTCAACAGAGCATTTATCTGAATAGATTACAACTTCTTGTGCTAATCTTGCTTCATCTACTACATTTGGTTTTAATAATTCATTTATCCTCTTCTCTAATTTTACTATATATTCGCTCACAAGTCCAGTAGAAATTGCATTTATTTTATCAATTTTTTCTGAAATGCTTGAAATTCTATTAATTAAATCTTCTTTTATCTTTTCTCCTTCGTTTTCTCTCATGCTTATAAAGTTATCTATTGCCTTTTCTGTACATTGTGTAACTTCTTTAGCTATAATGCTTTCATCTTCTTCACTTAGTCTTGTGTTTAAAACATCTGGCATTTTCATTACATCTATTACTTCTATATTTGAATTAATATTTGTTTCATTTGCAAGTTTTCTCATTTCATCTATATAATTTTTAGCAAGTTCTCTATTAATTTCTATGCTTCTGCCTTTGTCACTATTATTTAAAAATGAGATAAAAACTTCAACCTTTCCTCTCGTAACAGATTTTGATATAAGTTTTTTGATATTATCTTCCATAAAGCTTATGCTTCTAGGTAATTTAATAGATATATCGCTATATCTATTATTAACTGATTTTATTTCTACAGTATATTCTCTAGAATCAAATTCACATTTGCTTCTTCCATATCCTGTCATACTTCTTAACATTTAATTTAACTCTCCTTTTTTGTTTCTGGATTTTTTCTTGGTCTTCCTCTTTTCTTTGGTGCAGGTGTTCCTACTACTTCTACTACATTTTCAGCTGTTTCTTTCTCTTTCTTTGGTGTGTTCTTTGGCTTTGTTGTAGTTTTTGGTTTACTTGTAGTTTTTGATCTAGTTGTTTTTGGTTTCTCCTCTTTTTCTACTTTATCAGTAGTTTTTGTAGTTTTTCTTGTTATTTTCTTTGGAACATCTTTTTCTTCCTTTTCGGCTTTTGTAGTTGTTTTCTTTTTAGTTGTAGTTTTTTTCGTTTCTGCTTTTTCTTTTTTAGCTGTTGTTTTGGTTTCGGTTTTCTTTTTTGTTGTTGATGTTTTTTTAGATGTTCCTTTAGCCTCAGATTTTTTTGTTTTTGTTGTTTTACGTTTTGGTTTTTCTTGAACTTCTATTGTTTCTTCTATGATCTTTTCCCTCTCTGTCTCTAATCTTTTTTGTTCCATTTCTTCTAATATTCTTGTTTTTTCTTCTTGAGCTTTATCATCTTGACTTTCTTTTTTAATTATTTCTTGTATATCACTAATGCCATTTAAATACTGTTTCTTTTCCATAAAGTATATTGCAATTACTTTAGCTATATAATATATAGCCACGGTTGCAATTATTGGATACATTATTTTGTTGTTAAACTTTAAGTAAATATATGGTGAAAATAGCATAAACACAGCAAGTACAAGCATTTCCATTCCACTTGCTGCCCATTTTCCGCTATCTTTTTTATACGCAATTTCTAATAATATTAAAGCAAGCACTAAAATTTCAATTGAATATACATTATACACAAGTGTTGCAGCTTCCTTTACAAGTAAATTTGATGCAATTTTAAATGTGTATATTAAAATACAAATTGCAATTCCTATTGCACTATTTGCCACTACTCTACCTATTATTTTATCCTTTGCCTCTTTTGATAATTCCCTTTTTTCTTTTATTTTTTCAATATTTTCAAGTTCAATTTTTTTCAAACCTTCTCTTCCTTTCTCTTATGTTTCATATTAACCTAGTTCATACATTATAATGCTTGTCATTGCTAAAGCTACTGTTTCTGTTCGCAATATTCTTTTTCCAAGTGTTATAATTTTTGCACCAGCTTCTTCAAGCTGTTTTACTTCTTTTATATCTATTCCACCTTCTGGACCAATTATTATTCCAACCTTTAAATTTTCCTTATTTTTTATAGTTTGTACCACTTCTTTGAATGTAAAATCTTCTTCATTTTCATAAGCTAATAATACTATATCATATTTTTGAATTAAATTCAAAAGATTTTGCAAATTTATTAAATTTTCTACTTTTGGAATAAAGTTTCTGCCACTTTGCTTCGCTGCAGTTTCAGCAATTTTATTCCATCTCTCTATCTTCTTTGCTTGAGATTTGCTATCTAACTTTACTACGCATCTTTCCATTTGTACAGGCACAAAATATTTTGCTCCAAGTTCTGTACATTTTTGAATAATGAGTTCCATTTTTTCTGCCTTTGGAAGCCCTTGAAATATTGTAACTTCCGTATTAGATTCTGTATTTGTTTGTAACGCTTTTTGTTTTTTGCAAGTTATAAAATCTTTGTTTATTTCCTCTATTTGGCATAAAAAGTTTTCAGACGTAGATATATTGCAAATGTTTATTTCGTCGCCTACTTTTTTTCTTAAAACATTTGCAATATGATTTACATCTTCGCCTAATAAAGTTATTTTATTTTCTTGCATTTGATTTGCTTCTATAAAAAACTTTGGCATTTCTTATCTTTCTTCTCCATTTTCTTTATTATTTTTTGCAATTAAATCTACAACTGAAGAGCTTCTTGTTGTTCCCCTTTTTGTATCTAGATCATCATAAGACATATAGCCAGTTCTAATTGCTAAATCATTAAAGCTTCTATCTGTCATACCACTTATATAGTCAATTGCTAATTGGTATGCCATTTTTTCTTCCATGTTATTTCTTGCTTGTTCAATTCTTTCTTGTATTATCTCATCTCTATGTTTTTTCACTTCTTCTATTGTTCCATATTGTTCTAATAGCTTGCTTTGATTTTTTCTGTTTTCTTCTTCTTCATATCTTTCTAGGTATCCATATGATCTCATTGCCTGTTTTATTGTATCCGCTGTTTGGTTTGGCTTGCAAATTCCTCTTCCTACTAGTAAAAGAGCAAGTCTCTCTTGTTTGTCTGGATCATCTAATTTTTCTATCTTTCCATCATATTCTGCTTTTATGATGTTTCTAGTTGCGTTTACCCTTCTAGTGAATGGCTCATCATAACTTATAGCTTCATCTACAACCATTTCTACAGTTTTGGGAATTGCTGCAAAAACATTATTAAATTTTACTGCAAAATTGTCTCCCTCTTTTTGAACGTTGTTATAAACTTCTCTACATAGTTGATGTTTTCTATTTTCACTCGCTTGCTTTCCTTTTGCTGTATATTTTTCACCGTTTTCAGGTGTTTTAGCTCTTTTTATAGCCCTAATCCCATACTTTTCTTTGTTTTTTTCATACTGTGATTCATCAACTGTTTTAACTCTCATATACTGTAGTGCTTCTGATTCTACCTCTCTTCTAATTGCTCTATCATAAAATTTATTTCTAATTGCACCGGTTTCTTTTAAGGCTTTAGCTGCAATTGTAACTAGTTCTTTTGCTGCTTCAGGTTGTTGTTCAATTTGATAATCCCATTTTGTATATTGAACTATTTTTTTATAATTTAAGTTCTTAATATTATCAAATAGTTTTTCTGCTTTATAAGAAAATTTAGGGTTAACTGGAGTGTCTTTTTCTTCATCTTCTAGTTGTTTTCTTAATTCTTTGTCTCCCGGATTTAATGCAAGTTTTTCTCTTAACTCTAGAATTGTTTTTTCTTTTTCTTCAGTTTTTGCTCTTGTCTCTGTAACTATATCATTTATGAAATATTCTTGCATTCTACTTGTAATCTCCTGTACTACTGAAGAATTTACACTTAACATCTTTCCAACAAATTCTTTAAGTTTTTCTATATCTGCATACATAAATTGTTTTTCTTCCTCAGACATACCTTCTGATTTATCTTTTATTTCTTGAATTTTTTGTTCCATAATTGCATCTATCTTTTGTAGTTCTTCATCTCTCATTGAGGTTACGTTTACCCCTTGTTGTTCAGCTCTTTTTATAATTTCATTTGCATTTGCTAAGATAGCTTCATTTTCCGGTTTCTTCATTTCAGATTTTAGCTCTCTTAATTTATTTTCTTTTACTTCTTTAATCTTATTTTTTGCACAAGTTATATAGCCCCCTCTTGTTGAATATCCTGTTGTTAATACTTCTCCTAATAAAGCTAAATAATCGTCATCAAAATCTTCTATTATTCCAATTCTAAATCCATCTTGAATATCTGTTGCTAAATATGCTATAACATCAGCCATTTTTGCAAGTTTTCCTTCCGGTGTTTGTGCAACAAATTTATAATCATTAAATGAGTTTGCCCTTTTAAGTTTATCTTTCACAGCATCATGCATGCTTGGATATTGTGTTTCTTTTCTATTTCTCTCTCCTCTGGTTGCTTCTCCATCATGTGATATTATTACATCTAAGAAATAGTCGAATTCTGTTTCTAATTGTTCTCTTAGTTCTGGATTTTCATTAATGTTAGGGATTTTGCTAATTGCCTTATCTCTTATTCCTTCGGCTCTAATTACTTCAACACCTTTAGCGTTATGATGGAAAAATCCACAATTTTTTCTTTTGCCAAATTTATTAAAAATTTCTTCTCCTTCGTGTGCACTAAATGGGTGTCCTGCATCATGCATTAACATACCTGCATAAATGTATTCTCCATTTAAGTCTAGTCCATCTGCTAACCTTTTAGCAATGTTTGCAGCTATTTTTGAATGTGTTGCTCTTGAAGTTACGTGAGATTCGCTTGCTGCCTTTGGTGTAGACATTGGTTTTGTTTCAGCTCTTCTCATAAATTTACTCTCATCAATTGTCTCAATTAAATAGTCCATATACTTATCCCATGTTAGTTCGGTTTTTTTCATTCTTACCATAATGGCCTCCTAAACTAAATTTAACTGTATTAATTTTATCACATTTTCTTGGCTTTGTGAAGAGAAAAAGAGCAAAAACTCTCGTTTTCGCCCTTTTTTACCCAAATATTCCTCTTTTCTTTATTGGTGGTTGTTCATTCATTGTTTGAGCAAGTTTGTTTAGTAAATCTCTTTGTTCTGCTGTTAGTCTCTTTGGAATTTGTACATTTACTGTAAAGATGAAATCTCCTTGCACTGAACTATTGACTGATTTAAATCCTTTTCCTCTAATTGCAAACCTTGTTCCATTTTGTGTACCTTCTGGTATTCTATAACTTTCTTCTGTTCCATCCACCATAGGAATTTTCAAATCTGCTCCTAATGTTGCTTGAGTAAATGTAATTGGCACTTCACATAGTACAGTGTTTCCTTGTCTTTTGAATATTCTATGGTTTCTTACTGTAACTACTATGTATAAGTCTCCTCTTGGTCCACCTTTTATTCCAGATTCTCCTTCTCCTTTTAATGCTATAATTTGGTCATTATCTATACCTGCTGGAACAGAAACCTGAATTTTTACAGTTTTACGAATAGTTCCTTTTCCTCTACATTCCGGACATTTTTCCTCTATTTTTGTACCTTCTCCACCACATTCTGGACAGGTTTTTGTTGTTTGCATTTGTCCTAGAATTGTAGATACTGTTTGTGTAACTTTTCCTGATCCATGGCAAGTTTCACATGTTTTAACTTTTGTACCTGGCTTTGCTTTGTTTCCATGGCATGTAGGGCACTCTTCATCTCTTACTATAGTAACTTCCTTTTTAACTCCTGAAAAAGCTTCCTCGAATGTGATATCTAAGCTATATCTTAAATCTCTGCCTTTCTTTGGTCCTGAAGATTTTTGTCTTGAGCTAGATGTTCTTGAACCAAAACCAGAACCTCCTCCAAATATATTTGAGAAAATATCTCCTAAATCTCCAAAGTCACTAAATCCATCAAAACCACTAAAGCCATTAAAGCCAGAGCTTGTGTATGAATAATATCCACCACCTGGTCCTCCTGCTCCTCCGCCAAAACCTTGTGGTCCATCTGGTCCAAATTGGTCATACATTCTTCTTTTTTGTGGGTCTGATAAAGTTTCGTAAGCTTCTGAAACTTCTTTAAACTTTTCCTCAGCCTCTTTTTTATTATCTGGATTTGCATCTGGATGATATTTTTTTGCAAGCTTTCTATATGCTTTTTTTAGTTCTTCGTCGCTTACATTTTTATCAACGCCCAAAACCTCATAATAATCTTTTTTATTTGCCATTTTATTAATTACTCCTTTTTTTGTAAATTATATCTATATTATATTTTCAGTCTGCACCATCTTGCCTTGAGTTATATATAACTCCTGCGTTGTGTTACTTTATGTTTAATAATGCACATATAATTTGCAAATTCAAATTAGTCCAAAATATAAAAGCTCCAACGAGATTGGGCGGACTTTAAGAGTTTTCCGCCCAATAATTAGTCTTATTTGTTATCATTGTTTCCATCGTCTTCTACTTTATAATCTGCATCATACACTGTTCCGTTGTTTCCACCGTTATCTGCATTTGCTTCTGTTCCTTCAGTAGCTCCAGCTGCAGCTCCGTTTTGAGCATTTGCTTTGTATAGTTGTTCAGATATTTGATAGAAAACTTGAGTTAATTTTTCTGTTGCATCTTTTATTGTTTCTGTGTTGTTTGTTTCTAATGCTTTTTTAACATTTTCAATTTCTGTTTCAACTTTAGCTTTTTCTTCGCCACTTATTTTATCTCCTAATTCATCAAGTGTTTTTTGGCTACTGTATACTAAGCTTTCTGCATTATTCTTAACTTCAACTTCTTCTTTTCTCTTCTTGTCTTCTGCTGCATGTGCTTCTGCGTCTTTAACAGCTTTATCAATATCTTCTTCAGATAAGTTTGAACTTGCTGTTATTGAAACGTTTTGTTCATTTCCTGTTGCCATATCTTTTGCAGATACGTGTACTATACCGTTTGCATCAATATCAAATGTTACTTCTATTTGTGGTATTCCTCTTGGTGCTGGTGGTATTCCTGTTAATTGGAATCTTCCTAAAGTTTTATTGTATGCAGCCATTTCACGTTCACCTTGTAATACATGAACTTCAACGCTTGTTTGACCATCAGCTGCTGTTGAGAATACTTGTGATTTTTTAGTTGGTATTGTTGTGTTTCTTTCAATTAATTTTGTAAATACTCCACCATATGTTTCAATACCTAATGATAGTGGTGTTACATCTAGTAATACTAGGTCTTTAACATCTCCTGAAAGAACTCCACCTTGAATTGCTGCACCAATTGCAACACATTCGTCTGGGTTTATTCCTTTATTTGGTTCTTTATTTGTTATTTTTCTTACAGCTTCTTGAACTGCTGGAACTCTTGTTGAACCACCAACTAATAATACTTGGTCTATCTTATCTGCTGTTAAGCCTGCATCTTTTAGAGCTTGGTTAACCGGTCCTGTTGTAGCATCAATTAAATCTCTTATTAATTCTTCGAATTTTGCTCTTGTTAATGTTACATCTAAGTGTTTTGGTCCTGTGCTATCTGCTGTAATGAATGGTAAGTTA
>ULNE01008766.1_pt1 | contig 19088 bp, 19 predicted proteins | sample 1951831 | NCBI WGS metagenome assembly ULNE01 (sample SAMEA4835568, study PRJEB28245) | human gut metagenome | biome: gut microbiome; material: fecal sample | place: Denmark | collected 2008 | reverse complement strand
CGGGTATATCGAAAACAAAATGCTGAACAATTTCCCCGGCACATTGGGTTACGGCTTGGAATGCTTGCGGGAAACTCACTTTGCGCAGATTCCGACTGTTACGGAGCTTAAAGAGTCCGAGGAAAACGGGGACTTGCATTTGTTTGAAAGCATTATGCAGATGATTCTGTCTTATGCCAAGTTCGGAGAGATTAAGTACGGTGAAGAACCGCTCAGTGACGAGAGAATTCAAACCGTGTTTGGCTTGATCCCGGAGATTGACAGTGCAGTCTTGAACAGTACTGCCCGTGACCGATTGAAAGCAGTTAACACGATACTGATCCGGTGCTGGGAATCTGTTAAAGAGCTATGCGAGACGATTCGGAAAAAGCAGGAAGAGGCAGAGACCTCCGGTGGCGGCGGTATTGCGATCAATGAAACAATTGCTACTGTGTGCAAAACGCTTGCGGGGGATTCCGGGATTGCATCGGGAAACAGTTCGCCTGTTCCCGATGCCTCCGGCAAAACCGATTCTTCTCCAACGGAAGAACAGCGAAACAGAACACGGAGATTGGCACGCACGGCGTCATCAGAAGAAAATAATGAAAATGCAGAGCCCGAGTCTGAAGCTGAGGCATCAGCCGAAGACGCAGCGGACTCCAAAGAAGCGGTACCTCCCGCACCATTGGAACTTGATAGTGATGATACGGGAGAGTGTCTGCTTCAGGGAAAGATGATGACGGAAGGAAAACAAAAGGTGTCCAGCACTGAGACCGACCGCATTCCGTTCCATCAAACCGAAAAGTTATCTGCACCACTTGGTGGCACCATCGAAAAAAACGAAGATTACCACCGGGAGATGTATGACAGGGCAGCATCGGACATCGAGCGATTGCTTGAAAACATGGCAGAGCGTGCCGCCTGTACAGAGCTTGAAAATGAGCGTTTACAGGAACTCAATGATGCTGCCCAAAGCATTTCGTATGGGGATATCCATTCGGGAGTCAGCATTGTGGTGAACCGTATCGCAGAGGTGGACGAAGAGCTTGTGGATCAGTATAACAGTATTTCTGCTCCTCTGTTGACCATTTCACGACAGCTTCAGAAAAGTCTGATCCGACAGCTCAAGGATAGCAGACGGGGAGGAAAGCAGACGGGTCTCTTGATGGGACGTAGGCTTGACTCCCATGCGCTGCACCGAAACGACGGAAAAGTTTTTTATAAAAACGCACTTCCGAACGAAATCCCGGAGCTTGCTGTTGGGTTGCTTTTGGATGAATCCGGCTCTATGTGTGGATATGACAGATGTACATATGCGAGAGCATCGGCGATTATTCTTTACGATTTTTGCCGTAGTCTGGACATTCCCATCATGGTTTACGGCCATTCCACCTCATATCGTGCCGATACCAACACGGTCGATCTCTTCTCTTATGCGGAGTTCGAAGGTTACGATAACGATGACAAGTACCGCATGATGGATATCAGTGCGAGAGGCAGCAACCGTGACGGCGCAGCTTTGCGTTTTGTTGCGGATCGGCTTTCCAAACGCCCGGAGCAGATTAAACTTTTGATTCTGGTATCGGACGGTCAGCCTGCAGATTACGGATATTCCGGTAGTTCTGCGGAGGAGGACCTGAGGGGGATCAAACAGGAGTATCAGAGAAAAGGCGTTTTACTTATTGCGGCCGCTATCGGCAGCGACAAGGAAAACATAGAACGCATTTACGGTGATTCCTATTTGGATATTGCCGATCTTACACAGTTGCCCGTGAAGCTTACGAATATCGTCAAGCGACATATCAGGGTATAAACAAATCAATTATAAAATTCAAGGGCAACTGTAATTCATTACGGCTGCCCTTGTTTAAGAAAGGAAAGAATATGCATTATTTAACATTGGTAGCCGTAGATATCCCGGAAGTGAAAGAAGAGCCCGAAGTCGATGCGGCGATTAAATCAGCGATAGAAGAACTCAAAGGTAAAAATTTTGACGGAGAAAAGGGAGCAATGTCCACCATTGTGCGCAATCTTCGTCTGGAAAGGCTTTGTGCCATGTCAAATGCGTTTTCCCGTGCTGTCGATGATGCAGTCAGTGAAGCGATGGAGCCTTATTGTGAGAACACTGAAGATCCACGTTTTCTTGAATTCGTTGATATGACAGAAAGTGCAGAAAAAGAATATCAAACCGGTCATGTCGAAATGGTCCGGCTTCCGGAAGGAAAATATGTGTTCCCACACAGCAGACCATTCTCGGATAGGTATATTGTCAGTGAAGGAAAAGTCCTGGAACGAGATGCCGGTCCCTGCAAACATGCTATGCGTACAAAGCGAGCCAAGAAGATGCTGGTAGTGAATCGAGCATTCCGAAAGGTATACACATCCTTGAAGGACTATGCCGAAGAGTATTGTTGTTATACTTATGAAGCAGATCGGAACAAATGTGGGTATTATAGTAACCCGAAGGCTTTTTGGGATTGGTACCAAATTGGCGGTCGGTGGCCATACGAGCTATTGGTAAAGACGGATTGCAAGGATTTTTCAATCGGGGAGCGAGATATAGATTATGTTCTACCTCAAACACCTGCCGGGTATATGTGGGTCAGTGCCGCAAGGAAAAAAGATATTGCGTGGGATGCGATGAGAGAATGGAGAAAGCAACAAGCACTCATATCCTTTGCGGAGCTTGAAAAGGCGTTTGCAGAAGGGGTAATTCCGAGCGAGGTTTTCGGGAAAATTACAGAAAAAGGCATCTCCGGATTCAGGGAAATGCTTTATATCCGGGGCGAAACAGTTGAGGAGTATCTGAACCGCAAGCATATTGACATGAACGAAAAATACGGAATTCGTCCATATGGTTTTTTAGATTGTAACGGCTGGAATACTCATGAAACGTTTGTTTATGATTTAAAGAATCCTCGCTTTGAAGATAATGAGGGATGGAAACAGCAACTCAATGATTTTCTGGAAAAAGCCAATGACAATACAGTAATTGTCATTGTCGATAACCACAACTGAGGAGGTTAGCAATGAATGTTTACGTTGTATGTATGGATTCCTATTATGTTCGAGATGCGCAGATGTTCGATCCGGAGGGACTGTCCGAAATGGAACTGAACGAAACGGATTTTTTCTCTGAAACAATGGAAATGCACTGGCATGATATAGATGCGACACCCTTTATCGGAGTTGTCAAAGCTATTAGTGAAGAGGAGGCTTGTCGCAGCATCGCGAACCGGTATCGGTATGATGCAAGGTGCTTGTTTGCCACAAAAATCGAGTGAGTTTTATTGCATGGTCAATATAGATGCAATTTTGGATTGACCAATGGTCGGATTTGCGACATAAGAATTCAAGAGATTGCACAAACAAAAACTGAGGAAGCGTTCCCATACCGGTGAGCGCTTCCTTCAATATTATCAAAAAAGGAGATATGAAAATGATTTTAAAAAAACAAAATGAGGAATTTTGCTACGAGGGAAAGCGGTTTTATGTAGGACAGAGAATTATCGGTACCAACCGGAGCGAGTATGAAGGACTGTTTGGAACAATCCTTGAGATCCGTGATGGTTTGGATAAAGAGACCGAAAACGAAACGCCAGATATTTGCTGTTCTTTTGATAAGCCTTTGATGCCGCATGAGATTGAACATTTAGAGAAGGTATTTACCGGTCTGTACGGCGAGCCGAAAAAGATTGAAGATATTTGTCTGGATCAAGTGATTATGGCTCCCGAAATGATTGCCCCGTTTGATGAAGAACTGCCGCAAGTGCCGGTATATGTTGTAACGGAAGACTGGGCATATGAGGATCAAGCCGGATTTACTTACAGTGTTCATTCTGATTTGAAATCTGCGGTAAATCAAATGCGCAAGCTTGTTGCCAATGAGTATGATGACGGACTCATCTGCCGGTTGCGAAGTCATGAAGACTTCGTTGAGGAATCCACTGAGAACAGTTATGAGATATATACAGACGGCTTTTATTGCGAGTCGCACTATGCCATTGAAATAAACGGAGATCGGATGCAAATAGATCCGGCATTCATAGAAACTGTAAAATCGCTTGGTAATGAAAATACAGCAAAAATTGCTTCCACAAGTCTTAAATAAGTGAATAGAAATGCTGATAAATATATTTGTTAGTTATACCATTACATAAGATTTTATAGTCAGATTTTTTAATTTGATTTTTTGAGTGAAAACTATTGACAAATCGTACTACATGGTGTAGAATATATGTACTACAAGATGTAGTATGGGGGAGGATGTATGCAAGAAAAATTGGATTTAACTATGGGGAAAATTGAATCCCAGTTTGCGGATATTATATGGAGCAAAGAGCCCATCAGTGCAAGTGACCTCTCAGAGATAGGAAAAGATACATTCGGGTGGAAAAAAACAACCACGTTTACCGTTATTAAGAGATTGTGTGATAAAGGAATCTTCAAAAAAGAAGATGGGTTTATAAAGGCAAATATAAAACGGGATATGTTTTATTCCATGCAAAGTCAACAGTTTGTAGAAGATAAATTTCAGGGTTCATTGCCAGCATTTCTTGCTTCTTTTGTTAAAGGGAAGCGATTTACATCTGAGGAAATAGAGCAACTGCAAGAACTGATATCTCACTGTGATGATTGAAGATATGTTAAATAGATTTATTGGAATTATAAATGCAGAGATAATCGCAAGTTTTTCAGTTATAATTGTTTTATTAAGCCGCTTGTTTTTGAAAAGAGTTCCACCTAAAATTTATTGCATAATGTGGGGATTTATTGGAGCACGGTTGATATGCCCTTTATCAATAAAGAATTTTTTTGGCATAACTCATATTGCTGATCCAATTTCAGTTGTAACAACAAACCAAGGAGTCGCCCATATTAGCGGCGGCGTTCCATATATTGGAAATGACAAGGGTTCCCCATTGTTTGATGTTTCAATCGAACAGGCGAATGATTTTTCTGTATTGGTAATATCTGTGTGGGCGATTGGCGTCTTTCTAATGTTAGCGTATATGGTTGTGAATATAGTGCGGTTGAGATTTCGTACTATTGCGTCTGTGCGTATAGCAAGAAATGTATGGGAATGTGACCGTGTATCCTATCCGTTTGTATTCGGACTTTTAAAACCCCGTATTTTTATTCCATCAAACATGAATCCTGAAGATTTAGATTGCGTTTTGCTACATGAACGGGCGCACATTAAACGTAAAGACCATGCGTGGAAGCCAATTGGCTTTGTAGTCATGGCGCTATATTGGTATAATCCTTTCATATGGTGTGCATACTTGGCATTTTGCCAAGATGTCGAGTTGGCGTGTGATGACTTAGTAATTAAATGTAATCCGGATTTGCGAAAGAAATATCTCAAATCTTTATTAAATTGTGCGACTACAAGCACATTGAATTTCACCTGCCCGTTCTCGTTTGGTAAAATAGGATTCAAAACAAGAATAGCCCGAATTGTAAAACACAGAAAATGCAAATTAATTTATCTGTTCGTTGGAATAACCGTATGTGTCATGGTGTGCATGATTCTGCTGACACCTAAGGCCGCCATTAATGACAATTATGATGTTATATTTGGAGGCGAAAAGTCAGTTACATACACATATTATTCGAAATATGACAAGGCTAGCATCACACTATACGATGAGGGTAGTCGATTTATATTTATACCGTCTGAAATAGGAAGTAGATTTTTTGTTGGAACCTATGAAAGTGTCGATGGATATTTGTTGCTGAATTCTGAAAATGGGGGAACATACTGTTTTGCCGTTGAAAAGGGAAGGCTTGTTTTCATGGCTAATCAATCTGCGGAGGTACCATTGTTTAAATACACTTCTTGGGATACCATGCCAGAACCCAGCATAAAAGATGGTGGGGTGTTCTTAATTCAAAATGGAGGTCAAGATGAATAAAATTATCATTGTCCATTCAAATGAATGTTCAATTTTAGTATGGGGGAGATTTATCTTTATTTGTTAGTCGCGCAGGTGTGGGCAATCTGCGCAGGGACAAAAGGTTACTGAAAATACTTCATTATTAAAGAAAGGAATACTATCATGAAAAAAAACAGATTATTGTCAATGCTTGTGTCGTTGGTTCTCCTTTTGAATTTCGTATTCGGTTTCAATGTATTTGCAACCGGCAATGATTTCCCGTCAGACACAATCGACATCACAGATGATAGATTTACGGGCTATGCTTACGAAAAATATACCTACCCGATAACACCAAAAAACAACCCAGAGATTTGGCGAGAATTTGTTTCTCATACCGAAATGCTTGAAGCTTGTGAAATTCCAAACGACATTCTCAAAGTGCTAACAACACGGCAATTACTTCTGACGTGTCTTGATTACCCATTGATGGGCGATGTGTTGTGTTATAGCGATTCTTCGGTAGGCTTTGAATTGGTTTCTGCTCATCATAATGGACTCGATAATTTGTTTAAGAGAAGCGATATCTCTTTTGAATTGTCACGCTTGTACAGTACGCTTAGCTCAAATGATGTGAACGATACCGATAAAATGTTTAGTATCTCACTAATAACCGATCATGCTATATCAAAGGATTTGATTGATGAAAGAGATGCTGAAATAATCAGTGCGAAGTGTGATGAGTTATTGCGTGATGTAAACGTTGGCATGGTATACAATTGGATTTTGGGCGTTAGTCAAACGTTAAGTTCATATAATGTCACGCCAACTAGTGCCGATTTCACTATAACGACCGTATATACCAAAAAAGGTTCTGCCGTAACGGGGTATGTATATAAATCAGACCTTACAGCGGCTGAAATTGCATATTGTGATAATTATACGAATTCAACGTATCCGAATGCTACAAGAATATCTGGAGCGACGCGATACTATAATTGTCACTCATATGCGTGGTATTCGTCAAATTATAGTAGCAATCATGTTTGGATAGATAATCCCACCGCCTATCGTACAGATGGAAGCCACACTTGTTATGGGATTATTGGTGATGGATATCCGTACCCATCTGGAGCTGTTCATGGAAATAAAGCTTATTACAGTAATTCCACAACAACTCTCGAGAATGACCACTCAGCAATTATATATAATTCTACAACATACACATCTAAATGGGGGAGATGTGCACTTTTGAGACACGCACAGGCGTATTGCCCGTACTACTTTGGTAGTAGTTCTACGTCAATTTATATTTACGAATGTTATTAACTTAACATTGCTATGGTACTCACTGCTCACACAAATATTTTTTGTTCACAATTATTTGTCGAGAGGTGAAAGTTATTTAATTACCAAGAGTGAAACAACAATCAGTTTGCACTGTTGCTAATTAGTTTGCTAGATTCTACCCCCCGATTCACTCCTTTTAAGAAGTGGGTCGGGGGGATTGCTGTGAATCTTTTTCGGATAAATGGATACGAACAGCAATATCTCATGTATAACAGTCTTGCTCTTTTCTTTGAATGGGTCTTGACGAAACAGAATAATTCTGCTATAATAAACTTGTAAGTTTCAGGTTTGTGAGTAACAAACACAGTTTAGCAGAGTAATCAAAGTGTCATTTGCCTTTTTGGGCAAGTGACATTTTTTGTTTCTCGCCTTATATTCGGGCATAAAGCCGGCTTTTCTTCGGAGAGGTCGGCTTTTTGTTATATTTCAAAAATGGCGGCAGGACCGTCGAAAAAAGAAAGGAGCATAGAATTATGCAAAACCAATGCAGAGACAGCTTTTACACCACATTTCCCACCTATCCCTCTATGTTGGATTATCATGAGGTACAGGCGAGAAACAGCCAGTGGAAACACACGCAGGTCAGAAATCTGGAGGTGGAGCCGCTGGACGCAAAATCACCTTACTTCGGGAACACCGCCGCATTTGCGGGAGGGATCAGCGAAGAAGCCGTAAAGGATACGGCGGAAAACCTCGGTCTTGCCATCAGAATTGATGGAGAACTTTACCCGGTTCGGTCAACGGCATATAAGAGCCTGCTTGACCGTGCCAAAATCGGAGGAACCGCACTTCCCAAACTCGATAGAGGCGTTCTTGCTCAAACGCTGAATGCCTGCTTAAAGCTTTTCGGATCAGATGCTCTGACATTGATCCGTGACGAGAAGGTAGCGGCAGTTCATTCAGGAGATGCCGTAGACTATTCGGTACTTCCCATTGATGCACTGCTCAGAGCTTTGCAGAGCAATCTGGATGCAAGATTTCCCGAAAATGAGTTTGAGCAGGGCTACAGTGACCATTTTATTTCCAGCGCAACGTGGAAACTTCCGAAGCAGAAAGAGGATCTTCTTGGCGCATACGCAAAACTGCTTGCCTCGCAGGGCAAAACGAAAATTGCAGATAAGCTGATGCCGGGCATCCGATTCATTACATCGGATACAGGTGTGGCATCTGCCAAGGTGTCTGCTCTTTTGCTCGGCTTTCAATGTCCTATCCATATAGGTGGCTGCGTTTCGGTCGATCACAGACACGGCTCGACCATTGCGGATTTTGAAAAGGCACTTGACCAGCTTTTCGCACAATTCGGAGATAATATTGCACAGCTTCAGAATTTGCTGGATATTCATCTAGCATATCCGGTTAACGCTATGACCCGTGTGTGCAAAAAGCTCTGTATGCCGAAAAAGGCGGCAGTGGAAGCCATTCAGATGTTTGAGATGTCGTATGGCGGTGGCTCTGCAACTGCACATGATGTTTTCATGGCAATGCAGGAGATCATGTTTACCATGCGCGCCGAAAAGACTTCCGAGAGCAAAATGATTTCATTGGAAGAGAACATGGCTCGTGCCCTGACTCTTCGGTGGAGTGACTATGACTTGGCGAGAAAGGTGGAATACTGATGGCAAGCCCGATTGTTTTATGTGATACTGCCGGTATGACAAACGAGCGCTGGCTTGAATGCAGAATGCATGGTCCGAAAGGAGATATTCCATACACAGTTGGCGGCAGCGATGTCGCAGCGATTTTTGGCGTTTCTCCATGGACGACACCGCTGGAACTCTGGATAATCAAGAAAGGGAAAATGAAACCTGCGGTGAAAGCCAATGCAAACCAGCTTCAGATGGGGCATTTTCTTGAACCGATCGCAGCTCATTTCTATGCAGTCAAAACGGGAAATACCGTGTTCGATGATACCAATATGTATCAGCACGCAGATCATCCATACGCACTTGCCGATTTTGACCGTCGTTTTGTCAGAGCTACTGACGGCGAGCCGGGAATATTGGAGTGTAAATCCTGCACCTATCACAATGCTTCTCATTGGGCAAACGGAGCCTATCCTCTTTACTATGAATTGCAGCTCAGATTTTATCTTGCTGTTGCTGATGTCAATATCGGTGCGTTCTCCGCTGTTTGGGGGAATAATCCCGATACGGATATGGCAATGCCTGACCTTGTTCGGGACAGAGATAAGGAAGACCTGATCTTTGAGAAGCTGGATCGATGGATATGGAGTCTGGAGCACGACGAGCCGCCGACAATGCAGGGCATCGCCCCCAAACTGGCGATGGATTCACTGGCACGGATTTACGGATCAAGCAATCCGGCACTTCCTACAGTGGAACTCCCGAGAACCCAGGAAAGAATTCTTACCCGTATCGTAAAAGCGGGCGAAGAAATTGAAGAACATCAAAAAGAAGTCAAAAAACTTGAAAAGGAGATTGAAGCACATTCCGTGCGAATAGCAGAACTCATGAAGGATCACGAGCACGGTGTCTTGGAGACAACCACCGATCGGTTCCTGATTGATTTTGTCAGCAAAACCAGTAACAGAGCGGACACTACGGCGCTGAAAAAGAAGTATCCGTCGATTTATTCTGAGCTTGTAAAAACCTCGGAAAGCCGAAAACTCAAGGTCAGCCGTGTTCCGCTCTGATTTTTTCGGAGGTAATTATGAAATACACAGAAAAGGAGAGAGGCAGCTATGCTATGCCAATTTGAAAAATTAATCTACCCGCAGTGCGCCAAAACAACGGATATCGGCGGCTATATGGTTGCCGTTTACAGCCCCTGTGAGAGAATTCTTGATACATCCGGAAATCCTGTCAGACAAATCAAAGCGGTAGGATATTGCCTGCCCATAGCACTCGGTATCCGGTATGATATGCAAGGGCATTGGTCAAAAAACACCAAGCATGGAATTCAGTTTGAGGTGGAGAACTACGAAGAGGTTGTTATTCCAAACCGACAGGGAATCGTCGCCTATCTGTCTTCCGGGCAGATCCGCGGCATAGGTCCAGTGCTCGCAGACAGAATATACGACACATTCGGAGACAACACCTTGGATATTCTTGACCGAGAGCCGGAAAAGTTCCTCGGAGTCAAGGGGATCAGTGAATCCAAATTACAGAAGATCATGGATTCCTATCTTGCCAATCGTGGTGCCAGAGATGTCGTTGCATTTCTCGCTCCGCATGGGATTACTCCCAATCGTGCCGTTAAGCTGTATCGGGAATATGGAAACAAAACAATGGAGATCGTCAAGGAGCATCCGTATCGGCTCTGCGAAATGGCGGGAATCGGCTTTGCAACCGCAGACAGAATCGCCATGAGCATGGGCTTTGATAAGCTTTCCACAGAACGTGTGGATGAGGGACTACTTTATACGCTTGCCGATGCCGAAGGAAAAGGGCATCTCTGTATGGAGAAGCACGCATTTATCAAGGCTTGCCTGAAGATCCTTAACACAGAAGAGTTGACGGATGAAATGCTGGCAAACCGCGCAATGCGTTTGTTGCATACAGGAAAGCTTGTGGACTATGACGGCAATGTCTATCGTACACAAACAGCCAAAGCGGAGATTCATCTGTCGGATGCTATTATCAGGCAGTCCATTTCCTCACACGGCGGACAGTATGCCGACCTTGAGGCGGAATTGGATGGAGAAGAAGCCATACTGAAGCTGCGACTTGCTCCTGAGCAACGGGACGCTGTCAAAATGGCATTGACAAGCGGGCTTTCTATCGTGACCGGAGGCCCCGGTACAGGTAAAACGCTGATTCAAAGAGCCATCCTGGATATCTACCGTAAAAATCACCCGAATGCGGAGATCTGCTGTTGTGCACCTACTGGGCGTGCGGCGCGGCGGATGGCACAGTCCACAGGCTATCCTGCATCTACCGTACATAAGGCACTTGGACTGATAGCAAGAGATGACGGAAGCTATGGCCAGCCAACTGACCTTGATGCTGACCTGATTCTCGTGGATGAGGTGTCAATGCTCGATGTGTATCTTGCCGGGAGGCTGTTTGATGCGCTGAAATACGGTGCACAGCTTGTCCTTATCGGTGATGCGGATCAGTTGCCTTCTGTCGGTCCCGGCGCAGTACTCAGCGAGATGATAGCCAGCGGATGTATTCCGGTTGTACGTCTCGATAAGGTATTCCGCCAGAATGCCGGCAGTCGCATTGCAACCAATGCTAAGTTGATCCGGCATGGTACTCTCGGACTTGAGTATGGGGAGGATTTTCAGTTTATTGACTCACCCGAAATTGCTGAGTCGGCAGATATTATTGCAAAGCTCTATCTTGAAGAGATAGGAAGATGCGGTGTAGACCATGTGGCTTTGCTGTCCCCATACCGGCAAAAAACCGAAACCGGTGTCAACGCTCTCAATCAGGTGTTACGGGAAAAGGTGAATCCTGCCGCTGAGGGTAAAGCTGAGACACCGGACGGAATGAAAAAATTCCGTGTGGGCGACAAGGTGATGCAGATCAAGAACCATGAAGATGTCAGCAACGGGGATATCGGATATGTCAAACAAATCCGGTGCCACGGAGATGAATGTCTCGTATATGTGGACTTCGGTGAAGGTCGTATCAAGGAATACGATCCTGCTGCCGGGGATCTCGATATGCTGGATCTCGGATATGCCTCTACGGTACATAAGTCACAGGGATCGGAGTACAGTACGGTGATCATCAATTTGCAGTGTGCGCACCATATCATGCTGACACGCCCTTTGGTCTATACGGCGATTACCCGTGGGAAACACAAGGTCATTATTGTCGGAGAGCGGAAAGCACTCTGCATTGCAATCAAAAGAACGGATACCGAACGGCGGGGCACCTGCCTTGCCAAACGGTTGCAGGAAAAGAAATTCAGAGGAGGAGTCATATGAAGCTCATTGAGTATTATCTTCAAAAACAAGAAGAAGCCAGGAAGCAAATCGAAGCAGGCGCGTACAAACCGGAGCAGTTATTTATGCTTCAGGAGCTGAACTATCGTATTTGCGTAATTGAGACCATGCGGGATTTCTGCCGTTCGGCACCCGTTACCACGGATGTCCGGCAGCTCTGCACGCATTATAGAGTGGTGGATTTATATATCCGCTTTCTGATGTCGGAACGACAGGTCGGCTCTAAGACCGACGAGGACGGGCAGAAAAAGCGTGACACTGCATTGTCGGCGTTTACCAAGGTGGTGCAGGACTATCAGCGTCGCTTCGGCAGCTTTCAGGCGACAACCCCGGATCAATACAAAAAGGTTATTGAAAATACGATCAATACGGTGCTGCCCGTGTGGGCACAGTACCGTGCAACCTACATTAATTTATAAAGGAGGCTCAGGTAATGAGTACGAACAACTCGAATCAAAAAACGACGATGCTTGCCAAAATAGAAGAAATCAATCGTGTGGAGGGGTTTGATCCATCTCCATTTGCGGTGGACTTCAATGATTTGGTCAGCGGAGAAACCAGAAAGCGTCTTCCCGTTATGACACAGATCGCATGGTTTCGCATGAAGCACCCGGACGGAAAAATTGCGGTGCAGGTAACACCCGCAAAGGATTGCTTTGTGGCTGTGGCCCGTATTTATCCGTCATACAAAGATCCTGCAGATTGCTATCTTGCCGAGGCGACTGCTTCCCGTGGCTATTGTGCCGATAAACCTTCGGTATCTCCCAGGGAATGGGCGCAGACGGCGGCCATCGGTGTTGCGCTCCGTAATGCCGGATTCGGTTTACAGTTTGCCATCGCCGGCGAAGACTTCGAACCCTTTGCTCCGAATGAGTTTGAGGAAAACGGAGTGTTAGATCCGGAACAGAATCAGTTTGAGAATGCGCCGGAGGAGTACATTGTCACCGAGCCACCCGTCAGAGAGTTGACGGAAGAGGAAAAGGTTGAGCTGGCATTGAAGATGCCTTGTCCAATCTCCAAGTTTAACGGAAAAACATTGGGAGACGTTCTCACCCTTGATCCGAAGGCATTGACATGGATCGCAACAAAATATACCGGAGATGAGTCTATCAAGGCTGCAGCGCAGTGTATCTGCGATTACGCCGTAGGACAAACCTCAGCATAATCTATGAGAAAGGACGGTCGGGGGAATGGTGAGAATCATTCCCCTCAAGACAGAAAACGATGGAACGATTTCATATCATTGATATAATCGGACTGATTGGTGCTCCGTATCCGCAAAACGGGCAGAGCTCTTATTACATCAAATGTCCGTGTTGCGACGATGACCCGAAAAAGAGGCATCTCAACATCAATTTGAAAAAGGATGTGTTCCGATGCCCGCGATGCGGTGTTTCCGGAGGGCTGTTTGATTTATATTCTTTGTATACCGGCGTTCCACGGGATAAGGCATACAAGGCAATCTTAAGGCAACTGCATCCGGCGGCAGGCAACGAATATCATCCACTGCAAAGAACGCCACCGGCTGGGGCAATGCCGCAGGCGACCGAGTACCCATTGAATGATTTGGAGATCCGGCACGCAACCTATACTGCCATGCTGGGCATGCTGTCATTGGCGCCGGATCACAGGGAAAATCTTTTGAACCGAGGACTTACGGATGCGGACATCATCCGACTTGGCTATAAATCCACGCCGATTGCCGGTATGTCAACCATAGCCAAGCAATTGCTTTCGGATGGTTATTATCTGGCAGGCGTCCCCGGTTTCTATCGTACAAATGACGGTGACTGGACTTTCATCCATGAGCAGCGTGGCATTCTGATTCCCGTTCGTAACAAGAACGGGTTGATTCAGGGGCTTCAGATTCGTCGTGACAATGTGGAGAAACGGAAATTCCGTTGGGTATCCAGCGGAGACCGACAGGATGGATGCCGTGCCGAGGGTTGGACCCATTTGGCAGGAGAGATTACACCGGTGATTATAATCACAGAGGGACCAATGAAGGCGGACGTAATAAATGCCCTGACCGGAATGACTATTCTCGCAGTTCCGGGCGTCAATACACTCACGCACCTCAAAGCAGCGCTTGCCGATCTTAAGGCGGATGGACTTCAGGAAGTGAAAACGGCATTTGATATGGACTATACTACGAATCAGCATGTGCAGAACGGTCTTGAAAATCTTTTTGCTTTGCTGGATGCCAATGGCTTTCGTTACGGCACATATCTGTGGGATCCACGATATAAGGGCTTGGATGATTTTATCTGGGAACATTGCATGGGAAAGCAGCGTCCGGAGAAAGGAGAATAGAAATGCTCGTGCGGTTTCAGAATTTGTTGGAGGAGAATACGACGGACATCTGTTACGGTGTTCTGAACAGTGATCGGACCATATCCTGCTTGTGCGGATGTGACGGGATTTTTGAATCCCATGATTATAAAGTTATTCAGAGGTATCCGAATGCAGACATCTCTTCAATCATCGAACAATATCAGAAAAAACAAATTCAAAACAAATAAAGTACCGTGAGGGCAATGAGAAACCATTGCCCCCACAACCGTATTACGAACTGCCCTTACTCTTGGAAGTTGGTGGGATGCTCCATCAACCTTCAGGTCTTTTTTTATTTGAATTTGACATTTATAAGTAGACGGCTTGACAAATTGAGAATAGCGGTGTATAATATACTCATAATAAGGTTTATCGTGAGTATGTTTTTTGAGGAGCGAAGATATGTTTTATTGCAGAGAGAAAGAACTGTCTGATTTGAACAGACGGTACAGCGAGGGAAAGTTTGAGTGCGCCATCGTCTACGGTCGTAGACGTGTCGGAAAAACGGCACTGATCAATGAGTTTTGCAAAAATAAACCGACGATATTTTTCTCCGCACTGAATGCAACATCCGGAGAAAATCTGGAGGCGATGTCCAGAGCGATTTATGAAAAGGATCATAAGGACGGGACGTCCGCACCGGTCTATCAAAGCTTTGATGACGCTCTTTCAGATATTACCCGCATGGCAGAGGAGGAACGTCTGATTTTTGTCATTGATGAGTACCCGTATCTGGCGAAGGCGGAGCAATCCATTTCTTCACGTCTGCAGCACATCATCGATCACCGTTGGCAGAACGGAAAGCTATTTCTGATTTTGTGCGGTTCTTCTATGAGCTTTATGGAGAATCAGGTGCTCGGATATGAGAGTCCCCTTTATGGGAGAAGGACAGCGCAATATAAGATTGAAGCTCTGACATACCGTGAAATTACGGTTTTCAATCCGCAGCTTTCTTGCGAGAAGCAAGCCCTTATATACGGAGTGACCGGTGGTATTCCGCACTATATCAACAAGCTGAATGTAAAGGACGATGTGGACGCTGCGCTTTTGGAGAATTTGTTCAGCACATCCGGATATCTTTTTGAGGAGCCGGAGAATCTTTTGAAGCAGGAACTCAGAGAGCCGGCAATTTATAACTCTATTATTTCTGCAGTTGCCGGAGGCGCTACGCACTCCAATGAGATTTCAACAAAGGTGGGACTGGAGTCCGGCATTTGCTCAAAGTATCTGAAAGTGCTGCTTGACCTTGGCATTCTGAAAAAGGAGACACCGATTACGGAAAAACCGGGTAAGAAAACGATATACAGCATCGGAGATAACTATTTTCGGTTTTGGTATCGGTTTGTGCCCAAAAATATGTCAGCCATTGCAACCGGCAGGATTGACAAGATCTATGACGCAGCAATCAAGCGGTATTATTCCGAATACATGGGGCTTGTATTTGAGCAAATGTGCCGGGAGTATCTTTTGCGCTATGCGGACGATTTGCCCATTGTGCTTTCGGATGTCGGACAATGGTGGGGAACGGATGCCAAGACGAAGAAAGAAATTCAGATCGATATTGTTGGTACGCCTATTGAGGGAAACAAATATATCATCGGTTCCTGCAAATACAAGAATGAGAAAATCGGTATAGACGAGCTGGAGCTGCTGAAGAGATACGCATCTGTTTTCGGAAAAGGAGAGCGGTACCAATATTATATCTTCTCAAAAGGCGGTTTTACGGACGGCTTGATCGAGCAGGCAAGAGAAGATCATGTAAGACTGTTGACGCTGGAAGATATATATAAATGAATTGTCACGAGTACTGGGTCATAAAATTGATGGACTGATTGTACCGAATATTGAAGAATCACTCCCTGGTGTATGCCTCGGAGTGATTTTGTTTTGCGTCAGTTTTTTATTTGGAGTAGCAGTGATAAGATGCGGCATTATCATGAGAGATAAAGCCGAATCTGCTTAGTATGCTACTAATATCGAGTTTCTTTATAGCTTTTTGTATGAAATCACACTTATACTGCTACCTGCACACTTATGCTTGCTTCATTTTTGGGGATCGGGAGTGTAAAATATATTATAAGGAGAAGCAGAGAAGATGGATTACAAGGAACTTGGAAGAAATATCAGGAAGTATCGAAGGATTGCTGACCTAACCCAAGAGCAGTTGGCGGAGGAGTGCGACTGCAGCACCAGTTATATAGGACAGATAGAAAACGCCAGAAGCAAGCCAAGTGTGGAAGCGTTGGTCAATATAGCAAATGCGCTTGGTGTTACGGTAGATCAATTATTGAAGAAAAATTATAAATATCCGGAACGATTGTACTTACAGGACATAGCCAATCGTATTGAAAAGTATACGGTAACACAAAAAATTCAGGTGTGTGAAGACATCAACGATTATTTAGATTCATTGGAAAAATTCAGAGACTCAAAGTAATTGTCTTTGAGCTGATAAGTGGCACCCATATACTTTGCAACACCCCTTGACATATAAAAATCAATTGTAGGAAGGACAATTAAATGGATAGAGAAGACAACTGGAAAATGTGCTGACAGAGTAAATACTACATTATTATATTATTGTGCCCGATGTCTGTACGGTTATGGATCCCCGACAGGGCAAGCATTTGTTTTTATACGGCTAATTTGCGCTTTTTTGCAAATTGGTCGTTTTTTTATATTCTTTTGGGAAGGAGGTGATGCCTATGCTCTGATAGGAATTGCTGCAAACGAACCTATGAAAACTTATATCAGAGCATGCCACTATGGCATGTCTGAGAATAAATTGAACATTCGTCGTTGTTGTAGCGGCATGCGGAAAGGGAAAACGCATGAACTACAACAACGAACACACTGGCCACGACCGCCTACGCGGTCAATTTACCACTTGGCTTGAAAAACTGATTGTGAGAGCCAAGCTGGATTACATCCGAAGCAATCGTAGATATTTGGATGTAATTTCGATTGAAGATCTTTCCGATGAAGCCATAGCAGTCTGTGATGATTCGATACGAGTAGAGACTCATCGTTTCGAGTTTGAAGATGAGCGTATGGAAAATGCATTCTGTCAGCTTACGCCGTTGCGCCGTCAAATACTCACAATGTTATTTGTAGAGGAAATGACTCCTGAGGAGGTTGCGGCGGAACTTGGCTGCTCTGTGGATGCGGTATATAACAACCGTTCACGCGCATTGAAAAAATTGCGGGAGGCGATAATGAAAGGGGAGGTCGGAAAATGAAAGCCGAAGAATTCCGAACATTACTTGAGAGAGCCACTGCCGGAGATAAGGAGGCAGTAGAGGCCATACTGCTTCTCTATATGCCGCTCATAAACAGGCACTGTTACATATCCAATGCGTTGGATGAAGATATGAAGCAGTACGTGCTGCTTCACATCGTTAAGAATCTACATAAATTCCAGATTTGAATATCATCAGCCTCGGGAACTCCCGGGGCTGAATTTTTTAGAAAAATATATTTTGAGGATAGATTATTCTTTTTGCCGTCGTGATTATAAATGAAGGCATCCCCATGCCACGATCTTTGACAATTGAATATTTGTTGTTGGGGTAAAAACCAAACACCGGATTACTTTATGGATGTATAGGAGATTACTAAAATGAACGATGAAAGCATAATGCCATATAACGAGTTCTGTGAAAAGCTGAGCGAATTTCTGCAACTTTATCATGTGGTAGCACAGGTAACTTGTCCGCAGATTATATTGCTCAAACGGGATGAAATCAAAGAAGAACTTCGAGAGTCTTTTTGCGATATGGAAGACAATCTGACTCGTTGGGTCAAAGGTCGGCCATGTGTTTTTGTTCACCCGGAGACACATAAGCACATTGATATGGTTATAGGGAAGAATCCCGAGACGCTTTATCATTTTCTGATTTTTTGCCGTGACATAAATATGAAGGGCAAAGTAAATGAGGAGCATAAGACCTATCTTGCGTATTTACTTGCAAAAATGAAGTGAGGAGGAGTACATGAAAATTGAAAATAAAGAAAAAGAAACGCTGCGCCTTGCGTATGAAGGCGGAAAGCCGGTTATGAAGATGGAAAAGGACGGGGTAAAAATGACATTTTATTTTGCCGATGCTCCGTCAGTTATCGATGTAAAAAAAGTCATTGTTGATTTATTGACTTCTCAATATATCGGAAAAGTGTCCGAGTAACCGGTGATTATGAGAAAAATGTCGATTTGCACATTTGTCAAGTGTATTTTGCTCTGTTATAATGATGGTGCAGCGAAGGCAGCACGATCCTTGAAAACTTAATAGGCAGTTGGCATTTTCTCGTAATTTAAGTTTACGAGAAAGGATAAGGACAATGATGAAAAAAACAATAGCATCGAAAAAATTACTTTGTCTCAGGTGCAAATAACGATGAAACGAGTTTATACACTTTACCGTGTCTCCACCACTCAACAGGTTGATGTGATAAAGGATGACATCCCGATGCAACGGATTGCATGTCACGAATTTGCCGAGAAGATGGGGTGGACGATCCTCAAAGAAAAAGAGGAAAAGGGCATTTCCGGTTTCAAAATTTCTGCAAACAGGCGTGATGCGATTCAGGAGCTGAAGGAGGCAGCCGAAAGAGGCGAATTTGACATTCTCCTTGTG
>ULNE01023179.1_pt1 | contig 19114 bp, 22 predicted proteins | sample 1951831 | NCBI WGS metagenome assembly ULNE01 (sample SAMEA4835568, study PRJEB28245) | human gut metagenome | biome: gut microbiome; material: fecal sample | place: Denmark | collected 2008 | reverse complement strand
GATAAACAAGGATTATTTATTAAGGCTAATGATGCAATAATTAATGTTATAGAATTACAAGCAGAAAATTCTAAAAGAATGAATGCTAAAGATTATTTAAGAGGAAATCGAATAATATAATATGTAGGGGCGGAACTCTGTGTCCGCCCAAAAAGGAAATAAAAATGGATGGAATATTGTTAATAAATAAACCTAAAGATTATACATCACATGATATTGTAGCTATTGTAAAAAAAATAACAAAAGAAAAAGTAGGACATACTGGCACATTAGACCCTAATGCTACTGGAGTATTACCATTATTAATAGGAAAAGCAACAGGAATATCAAAATATTTAATAAATCATGACAAAACATATATTACAACATTAAAATTAGGTATAAAAACAGATACTGCAGATGCAGAAGGAAAAATAATATCTGAAAAAGAAGTAAAAGATTTAAATATAGAAAAAGTAAAAAAAGTGTTAGAAGAAATTATAGGTAAACATGAACAGATTCCACCAATGTATTCGGCTATAAAAATAAAAGGAAAAAAACTTTATGAATATGCAAGAATGGGAAAAAGCGTAGCAGTAGAACCAAGAAAAATTGAAATTTATAATACAAAATTACTTGATTTTGATAAAAAAGAAAATGAAATTGTTTTTAAAATTGAATGTTCAAAAGGTACATATATTAGAACTGTGTGCGAAGAAATTGCAGAGAAATTAGATACAGTAGGTTTTATGAAAGAACTAGAAAGGATTAAAGTTGGAGAGTTTTCAATAGATCAAACTGTAGGTATAGATGATATAAGAAAAAATGAAGATATTATTAATGAAAAGATAATAACATTAGAAAGTTTCTTTAATAATAAAGAGCGTATAATTTTAGAAGAAAGTAAATTAAAGTTATTTTTAAATGGGGTTTTATTAGAACAAGACAAGACTAATGGAACCTATAAAATATACAGTTCATATAATTTTATAGGAACAGGTATAATAGAAAACAAAAAATTAAAAAGAGATATTATAATTTGACATAAAAATTAAAAAGTGATATAATCTTTGCACGAAACGAATTAATAAGCTAGCAAAGAAGCTTATGGCAGGTGGGTATTAAATAAAAATTCCTATAGGATACCTGTTTTATGTTTCCTAAAAGCATTATAAGTGGGGACTTCTCCTTTCTGTTTATAAGAAATTAACCTGCTTTTGTTTTGTATAATATATTGCATTGAAAAAAATTCAATGATATACTTTAGCTATAATAAAATACAAGGGGAACATTAAATGAAATCATTAAAAGATTTTTATAAAATTGGTAATGGGCCATCAAGTTCACATACTATGGGTCCAAAAAAAGCAGCAGAGTTATTTAAAAACAAATACAAAGATGCAGATTCTTTTAAAGTTATTCTGTATGGATCTTTGGCGTTAACAGGAAAAGGACATTTAACAGATTATGTAATAAAAAAAGTTTTAGAACCAACTGATACTACTATAATTTTCAATACAGATGAAGAATGCAATGTGCATCCAAATACAATGGATATATATGCTTATAAAAACAGTAAAGAATTAGGCAGTTCTAGAATTTATTCTGTTGGTGGGGGCACAATAAAAATTGAAGGCGAAAAAGAATACAAAGAAAAAGACATATATAAACTAAACACATATAAAGAAATAAAAGAATATTGTAAATGTAACAATAAAAGACTTTATGATTATGTATATGAAGTAGAAGGTACTGATATTAAAATGTTTTTAGCTACAGTATGGAATAAAATGCAAGAAAGCATTAATACAGGACTTAGTATTGAAGGAACTCTACCTGGAAAATTAAAATTAGAAAGAAAAGCAAAATTCATATATAATAATAAATTAGAAGATGAAACAGAAGAGTTAAAAAGAACTAGATTATTAACTGCATATGCATATTCTGTTAGTGAAACTAATGCATCAGGAGGAGAAATTGTAACAGCACCAACATGTGGTTCATGTGGAGTATTACCAGCAGTTCTGTATTATGAAAAGAAAACAAATAATTATACAGATGAGGAAATTATTAATGCACTTGCAACAGCAGGAATAATAGGAAATTTAGTAAAACAAAATGCTTCTATAAGTGGAGCAGAATGTGGATGTCAAGCGGAAGTTGGAACAGCATGTTCTATGGCGGCAGCAGCATGTGCAGAATTGCACAATTTATCTTTATCACAAATAGAAAATGCAGCAGAAATTGCAATGGAACACCATTTAGGGCTTACATGTGATCCGATATATGGATATGTGCAAATACCATGTATAGAAAGAAATGCAGTAGCTGCAATAAGAGCAATAGATGCATGCAATATTGCAAGAATAATAAATAGTAGAAAACAAAAAATATCTTTTGATATGGTAGTTGACACTATGTATGAAACAGGGAAAGATTTAAGTAAACATTATAGAGAAACAAGTGAAGGTGGATTAGCAAAAAAATATTGTAGAAATAAATTTTATAATACTGAATTGGAATAATAATTATTGTATAAAAACAAAAATGTCGACAGTTGTTTAGCAAAAAGGCGACATTTTTTACTTCGCTTTATAAAAAATATATAAAATAAAAAAAGCTTGACTTAGAGCTAACTCTAAGTGATATATAAATAAGTAAAAAATAGAAAAAGAAGGAAATAAAATTGCAGTATTAGCTTTAGGTGATTTTTATCAGCTAGGGGAAGAATTAATAAATGAAATATCTAATAAACTTGGAGTTAAAGCAACATTAATAAATCCAAGATATATTACAGGAATAGATAAAGAATTACTTGAAAGTTTAAAAACAAACCATGAATTAGTAATTACTCTAGAAGATGGTATTTTAGATGGTGGATTTGGCGAAAAAATTTCTAGATTTTATGCTGATAGCTTTGTTAAAGTAAAGAATTATGAAATTGCAAAAAAATTCTATGACAGGTATAATGTTAATGAGCTATTAAAAGAAAACAATTTAACAAAAGAACAAATAGTAAAAGATATAGAAAAAATGATGTAAGAAGGAATAAAGTAAAGGAAATATTAATATGATGGATATAGAAAATTATTTAAAAAATTTTTACAAAGGAACAAGAAAACCAACTTTAAAGACTATGAAATATTTTATGGATAAATATAATAGCTTTGACAAACAAATGAAATTTATTCATATTGCTGGTACAAATGGAAAAGGAAGTTGCACAGAAATTATATCAAACATTTTAATTAAACAAGGTTATAAAGTTGGTAAGTTTTTATCTCCACATTTAATTAAGTATAATGAGAGAATAAGTATAAATGGAAAAGAAATCACCAATGAAGAAATGGAAAAATTAATTAATGAGTTAAATCCTTTAATTAATTCATATAATAAAAAAGAAAAAAGTAAAGTGACTTTTTTTGAACTAGAAACAATAATGGCATTACTATATTTTTATAGAAATAATGTAGATTTTGTAGTTTTAGAAACAGGATTAGGAGGATTATATGATTCTACTAATATCATAACAAAACCACTTGTTTCTATAATTACATCTATAGGGTATGATCATATACAAATGCTTGGAAACACTCTGCAAGAGATTGCATATCAAAAAGCAGGGATAATAAAAGAAGAATCTAATACTGTAATTTTCGAACAAATTCCAGAAGTAGAAAGAGTATTTCAAAAAGAATGTGAAAAAAAGAATAATAACTTGTATATTGTAAAAAACGAAGATATTTCGAATTATAGTTTTAATAATGAATTTCAAACATTTAACTATAAAAATATTAAAAATTTAAAAATAAACCTAAAAGGAAAAATTCAAACTCAAAATGCTAGCATATGTATAGAAGCAATTGAAACATTAAAAAGATTAGGATATGTTATTACAGAAGAAAGCATTAGAAATGGTTTGAAGAGTGTAGTTCATAAAGCTAGAATGGAGCAATTAAATAGCTTACCATTAATTATTTATGATGGAGCACATAATGAGCCTGCTATAAAAAACCTGCAAGAAATGATTCAAATGTATTACAAAGATTATGCAAAAGTATATATTATATCTATATTAAAAAGAAAAGATTATAAAAATATGTTAAAGTTATTATCACAAGATAAGCATGCATCATTTATATTAACATCTGGTAATGACCCTAATAGATTTACAAATGCTGAAGAATTATATGAATATATAAAAAAATATATTCCGGAAGAAAAATTATATATTAAGAGTTTAAAAAATGCTCTTGAATATATAATGAAAAATAATTTAAATGCTATAAATTTTGTGGTTGGGAGTTTTTATACATATGGTGACACCATAAAAATATTAAGAGAAATAAAAAATAACACTTAAATAAACATTAGATGACATTTATATACGTAATTGTATATAATACATAAAACATATTTACCAAAGTGGCACGGAAATATTGGTAGAAATTATAGAATAAAACATAAAATATGATATTATATTAGCATAAATTAATAAAGGAGGAAAAAATAATGAACACAAAGAAAATATTAATTGCTATTCTAGTATGTTTGTTAAGTTTTATTCTATTTAGTTTTGCAGTAAAAGTTAATGCTGCAACAATTAGTGATGATGGTAAATATTCTCTAATATTAACTAGTTCTGAAGAAAATGCAAGTATTGATGGCAAAAGCGAAAAAGTTATAAGATTCAATATTTCAGAAGGAGAAACTACAGTTAAATTATCTGAATTAACAAAAGGCATTGTTCCTTTCAATGGTAGAACTGAATTTGCATATTGGGGAAGTTTTATTGGCGAAAAGGCTAACGAGGATATACCAGTAACTGATTTTAGCTGGAGCGGTGAGTTATTAGGAGGCGAATCATATATAAACGGATTGACTCTTTATGCAAGATTTTCTAATAAGCCATTACAAGGAACAGGAACATATTATTTAACACTTGACCCATTTGCAGGTAAAGTAAATGGACAAAGCATTATAAAATTAACAAGTAAAAGCACTGAATTTAAAACAGTTGATTTAACAAAATATATACCTGTAAGAGAAGGATACACATTTAATGGATGGGAGTTAGATGGAAAAATTGTAACTTCTATTGATTCTAGTTATTTTGCTAAACGTGATTGTATAGAAATAACTGCTACATATACCCAAGATACTTTCATTGGCGAAGGAATCGTATTAAAATTAAATGCTAATGGCGGTAAAATAGATGGTAAAGAATCTAATAGTTATGACTACATAGGAGGAAACAATTCAGGAACAACCATGTCATTATTACCATACATTCCAGTAAGAGAAGGATATACTTTTAATGGTTGGAATACAAAAAAAGATGGTAGTGGAGAAATTTATAAATATGTTTTCTGGAGATTCTGGGATAAGGATGAAAAAACAGATAAAGAATTTGACAAAGATACTCTAATAAAAGAAGAAAGTGGTTATGAGAGATATAAAAATGTAACATTATATGCTTCTTGGACTAAAAATTCAGGAGAACCAGAACAACCTGCAGAAGAAACAGTAAAAGAAATTCAAAGCACAGGAAAAATTAAAGGAAAAATTGAATTTGAAGAAGAAGTTAGCAAAAAATATAAGTTAGACATAAAACAAATTGAAGTAGAAAAAGATTTAATAGATAAAAATGTTAAATATTTAGTAGACATAAATGTATTAGAAAATGGGGAAGTAGTTAAAATTAGTAATACTAAAATGAAAATAAGAATAGCATTATCAGAAGATTTAAAAGGTTATGATAAATATGAAGTAGTGTATATTTCAGACAATGAAATTAAAGAAAGAATACCAGCAAAAATTGAAGATGGCTACATTGTATTTGAAACATCACACTTAAGCCATTATGGTGTTATAGTAACTAATAATAATACAGAACAAGGAAATGAAGAAGAAACAACAAATAATAATCCTAAAACAGGAGACAATATTATTTTAGATGTGGCATTATTTATGATTTCTTCTGTAGGAATAGCAGCACTTATATATAATAAAAAGAAAATAGCATAATAATAAGAATATAAAAGGTAGATATGTAGTTATCTGCCTTTTTTATCGTGTAAGAACAAGTGTAACATGAAGTAGCTTTGTTCTATAGATACTTTTGACATAATAAATATTTATATGATATCATAAGAAATGTAAATGAAATTGAGAAAGGCAAGAAATAAATGAAGAAAAATATAAATATAATTCTTATTAAAATACTAAAATGGATAACTTTATTTATATTAGGTTATTTAACTATTTGGATAATGTTAAATATGCTAAATGATGATCCATTTTATAAGCTTTTAGATAAAATAAATATCTATAGAGCATATTATAAATTTATTAATATTTTTAATCCTACAATACTTTTCCTATTAATAGGAACCATGATAATTTCAATTCCATATTTAATAACATCAATTTATTTAGGAATAGTTATTCTAGTAAAATATATAAAGAAAAAGAGAAAATTAACAAAAATTATATTATTAAGTTTTTCTTTGATAGTTATTCTTTGCATTACAGTAAAGTTTTTTCCACTTACTGGTAGATATATAATAAAGGTAAATTCAAAAGTAAATATGATCCAAAATACTGAAATTAAAAAATTTGTAGAAGCAAATATAAGAAATAATCCATATATAACATATATAGAAATAAATAGAGGATTTCCAGATGATTATAATGTTAAAATCCATTATTTTAATATTTTATTTAAAACAGAGGAAGCTTTTTTATCAGATGGTGAATACAGTTTTGTACATGATAATTCAATTAATGTAACAAACATAAATACTATAATTTCAATAATTTTATTAATTACCAATATGATTGTTTATAGATATTTTTGTAAGTATTTAATAGAAGATTATAAAGAAATGATAGAAAGTAAAAAAGAAAACACTTAAATTTATAGTGTTTTCTCTTTTTTACTATAGTTACTATACCACAAAATAGCAAAAAATTCAAGTCTGTTATTTTATATACCAATATGTTATATAAAATAAGAGGTGTTGAAAATGGAAAATTTCTATTTAGAAATAATAAACAGAAAAAAACAAATTGATAAATAATAAAACATATGTTATAAATAATTTTAACATGAAATATTTATAGTTAACTTGGAAATATATGATATTAGTTATAATAAATTATAGTTTGGAGAAATAAAATGGAAAAATGGTTAAAGTGGGCAATGGAAATTCAAAGTTTAGCACAAGCAGGATTAGCGTATACAGAGAATCCTTATGATATAGAAAGGTATGAAAGATTAAGAGAAATATCGGCTGAAATAGTAGCAGAGAAAAGTAATATTAGTTTAGATAAAGTTGAAAGATTATTTTGTAATGAAACAGGCTATCAAACACCAAAGCTTGACACAAGAGCAGCAATATTTAAAGATAACAAAATATTATTGACACATGAAAATAATGGAACCTGGTCATTACCTGGTGGTTGGTGCGATGTATTAGAAAGTGTAAAATCAAATACAGTAAAAGAAGTAAAAGAGGAAACAGGACTAGATGTTGAAGCGGTAAAAATAATTTCTATTCAAGACAGGAATAAACACAATAAACCTCAATATGCGTATGGTGTATGTAAAGTATTTGTATTATGTAATATCATTGGTGGAAAATTTATAAAAAATATTGAAACGACTGAAACCAAGTATTTTTCCTTAGAAGAAATACCAAGTAATTTAGCAGAAGAAAAAACAAATAAAGAACAAATAGAAATGTGTTTTGCAGCTTTTAATAATCAGAGTTGGCAAACACAATTTGATTAAATATAAAAAGATAGCATATGAGGAAGCGGAAAAGATAGGTGCAGAAGTTATTGAGATTAAGGCAAAAGAAAAAACAGAAGAAATATCAGACTATTTTGGAATGATATCTGGAATTGATGAAGATAAAATTGCAAAAGCAGGAGTACATGTTACAAAATCAGAATTCGTTGATGCACCAATTATTGAAGAATATTTAAATGAAAATGGGAAAATTGATGTTGATAAAATGGAAATAATTACTTTTGATATGGTAAGCAACACATATAGAGTTCTAGGAGATATAGTAGGAAATGCTTTTAAAGATGGATTAAATTTAAAATGATAAAAAGGTAAAGAAGATTGTTTTAAGATCTTCTTTATTTTTTTATAGAAGAAAGATATATATTAGATTTAAAATTAACATATAATTTATAAAAAAGTATATACAAAAAATGTAACAAATGATATATAATAAAGGAGAATATATATACTTAAAATACTTGAAAATTTAATACGAAACAAATGTTAATAGATTATAAAAAAGAGAAAGGAGAAAATAAATAATGAAAAAAATTGGAAATGTATTATGGGGGATAGTTTTAATAATTATAGGATTAATAATTGGAGGAAATTCACTTGGAATAACAGATATCAATATATTTTTTGAAGGATGGTGGACATTATTCATTATAATACCATGTTTTATAGGATTATTTAAAGATAATGAAAAAACAGGAGACATAATTGGATTATTAATAGGAATAGCATTACTTTTAGGATGCCAAAATATTTTAGACTTTGACTTAATATGGAAATTAGCATTTCCTACAATTTTAATAATAATTGGTGTATCAATTATTTTTAAAGATACACTAGGTGGTGAAGTAAGTAGCAAAATAAAAAAATTAAATGAAAAAAGAAATGGAGAAAATTCATATTGTTCTACATTTGCAGGACAAAATGTAAATTTTAACGGAGAAAAATTTACAGGTGCAGATTTAACAGCAGTATTTGGTGGAGTTAAATGTGATTTAAGAAATGCAATCATAGAAGAGGATGTAGTAATTAATGCAAGTGCCACATTTGGAGGAATAGAAATTTATGTACCATCAAATGTTAAAATAAAAATTAAATCAATGCCTATATTTGGAGGAGTAGAAAATAAAGCAAATACAAAAATAGACGAAAATAGTTATACAGTATATATAAATAGTACAGCTATATTCGGAGGTGTTGAAATAAAATGACAGTAACACAAAGAATAATAAAATACTTATCTATTGCATTTGCTATATTTTTAATTGCTACAATAGTATCTGGTATTTTATCAGGAGTTTATGGTTTATTAAATGCAATAGGCTTAATCAATAAGAATAAAGAACCGATAACTAAAGAACTTGGTGTGATATCAACTGAAGTTAAAGATATATCATCATTAAATATAGATTTAGCATGTACTAATTTAGAAATAAAAACAGGAGATGTATTTAAAGTTGAAGCTAATAATTCAAAAATAACCTTTGAAGAAAATAATGGCAGTGTAAAAATAAAAGAAAAAAGCAGAAATATTTTAAAAGGCAGTGATATAACTAGCAATCTAATACTTTATATACCTGAAGATATGAAAAAAATTGATGAAACAACTATAAAAACTGGTGCAGGAAAAGTAAATATAAAAGAACTAAATACTAAAGGCTTACATCTTGAACTAGGAGCAGGTGATGTATACATAGAAAATGCAATAGTAACACAGGAAAGTAAAATTGACGGAGGAATAGGAAAAACAGAATTAAAATCTTGTGAATTAAATAACTTAAAAGCAAATTTAGGAGTTGGAGAATTTAACTTTTCAGGTAAGCTAATAGGAAAAAGTGAAATAGATTCAGGAGTTGGAGCTGTTAATATAAGATTAAATGACAATAAAACTAATTATAAATTTGATGTAAATAAAGGAATAGGAAAAGTTACATTAGATAAACAAAACAATGTAACAGATGGAACATATGGAGATGGAGAAAACTATTTAGCCTTAAATGGTGGAATAGGAGAAATAAAGATTGAATTTATTTAAAACAAAAAGTGTCAGACCACTAAAAAAATAATCAAGTAATATGTTAAGGGGAATATACTATGAAATATATAGCATTATTAAGAGGAATAAATATAAGTGGTAAAAATAAAATTTCGATGAGTGAATTAAAAAAAGTGCTAGAAGAAAACAAGTATCAAAATGTTGTTACTTATTTGAATAGCGGCAATGTTATATTTGAAAGCAATATAAACGATAAAGAAGCTATAATGCAAGATATTTATAATATTGTAAAGGACAAGTTTAACCTAGAAATACCTATTTTTATTATTAGTGCATTAGAGCTGGAAGACATATTAAATAATAATCCAAAATGGTGGGGAACAGATAATAAAGAAATATATGATAATTTAATATTTATAATTCCACCTATTAAGTATGAAGATGTATATAATACCATTGGAGAACCTAAAAAAGATATTGAAAAAATAAAAGAGTACAATAATTCAATATTTTGGTCTTATAATTTAAAAAATTATAGAAAATCAAATTGGTGGAACAAAACAGCAAGTACAAATATAAAAGACAATATTACAATAAGAACTGCCAATACTATGAGAAAAATATTAGAAATAGGTAAGAGGTAAATCATAAATTTGAGAGGTACTAAACAATGAGCAAATATGAACCGCTGTGGAATTATATAAAAGATAATAAACAAGATAATTATAAGCTAACATATGAAGAAATAAAAAGCATCTTAGGCTTTGAAATAGATCATTCTTTTTTAATCTATAAAAAAGAATTAAAAAATTATGGATATAAAATTAAAAAAATATCTATGAAAGAATAAATAGTAATTGATTTATCGCTGAGGCTTGATTTTAAATTTTAAGGAGCAGAGTATGAAAAAATTAAATCTAATAGTTGTGTTTAATAAAAATTTAAGTAAGACTCTTTTTTGTATTAGAGCAAAAGAACCATATAAAGGAATGTATAATTTTGTTGGCGGCAAAGTAGAAGAAAATGAGTCTAATGATGATGCAGCATACAGAGAGTTATTTGAAGAAACAGGAATATCTAATAAAGATATAAAATTAGAACATTTTATGGATCTGAATTACTTTAAGTATGAAAATAATTTACAAGTTTATTATGGAATTTTAAAACATAAAGTAAATTTAGTAGAAGAAAAAAACAAATTGGAGTGGGTAACTATAAATGAAGAGTTGTTGGATAATTCTAGATTTGCCGGAAATTATAATATACCTCATATAATAAGACAGATTAAAGTTTATTTAGCAAATAATGATACAGAAATTGATAAGTATTAGAATAAAATATGGAAATTAAATAAGTTAAATAATAATGCAATGAAATATAAACGCAAAAATTAATAATAAAATAATGGAGTTAATATGAAAATAAATGAACTAAATTCAGAATATGACAAATTACAATTGCAGTATGGAGCGAAGGAGTTAACATCTATATATAGTGGAGGGTGTGTTGATAATCCTGACTTTTGTTTTATTTTTATGAATCCTACTGGAAAAAATATTGCATCAGATCCAAAATGGAAAGGCATAAGGTCTCCATGGATTGGAACTAAAAATATATGGAAATTGTTTTTTAGAATAGGATTACTTGATGAAGATATATATAATGAGATTTTATCAAGGAAACCAAAAGAATGGAACGAAGAATTTGCATATATAGTATATAATAATGTAAAAAAACACCAATATTTTATCACTAATTTAGGAAAATGTACTCAATTAGATGCCAGAGTGTTGCCAAATTCAGTTTATAGTCAGTATTTAGATCTATTATGCAAAGAAATAGAAATAATTAATCCCAAAACGATTATAACACTTGGAAATCAAGTAAGTTCCATTGTATTAAATAAGAATATATCGGTATCTCAATGTAGAAAACAAAGTTTTTTTAAGAATATAGCTGGGAAAGAATATAAAGTATATCCAGTTTATTATCCGATTGGAAATGGAATGATGAATATAGAAAAAGCTATAGAAGATTTAAAATATATTATAAGAACAAATTTGAAATAATAGTAATTTATAAAGGAGAAAATATGGATTTTTTAAAATTAATAGAGGAGAGATATTCTTGTAGAAGTTTTTCTACGAAAGAGGTGGAAAAAGAAAAAATAGAAAAAATTTTAAAGGCTGCAAAATTAGCTCCAACAGCTAAAAATCTACAACCACAAAGAATATTAGTATTAACTCAAAAGGAGCAATTAGAAAAAATAAATGGTTGCACACGATATGGTTGGAATGCACCGGTTATTATGATACTTTTTTATGATAAAGAAGTTTCTTATAAACGAGATAGATATGATAATAAAGAATTTGGAGATATTGATATAAGTATAGTAACGACACATATGATGTTGGAAGCACAAAATTTAGGATTAGGAACAACTTGGATTGGTGCTTTTGATCCAGATAAATTAGTTGAAATTTACGAAATACCTCAAAATTTAATTCCTGTTGCAATATTACCAATTGGATATCCTTCAGAAGAAGCAAAGCCAAGTAAATTACATTTCGAAAGAAATGAAATCTCTGATTTTGTTTATTGGGATAAAATTTAAAGAGTGATATAAAAATTTATCTATTAGCGATTAAAAGAAATAAATAATGTTAAGGGGAACAATATATTCAGCAAACAAGCACAAAAATAGATTTTCTGCATAATATATACAAAATTATGCAGGAGGTTTATTTTTTATGGATTATGAATTAATGGTAAATGGAAATGTAAAAATTGGAATGCAGGCACCCGATTTTGAAGCAATTACTACATATGGAAAAGTATCTTTAACGGATTATAATGGAAAATGGCTTGTTCTGTTTTCACATCCTGGAGATTTTACCCCAGTATGTACAACAGAAATGATTGCTTTTTCTAGAGCAAATCAGTATTTTATAGAAAGAAACGCATGTTTACTGGGGTTAAGTATAGATTCTAATCCATCACATTTGGCTTGGATGTATGATATTTATTTAAAAACAGGAATTAAAATTCCTTTTCCAATAATTGCAGATAGAAGTGGTGAGATTGCTAGAAAATATGGTATGATTTCAAGTGATATCAGTAATACAGAAACGGTTAGAAATGTATATATAATAGATCCTGATGGAATAATAAGATTAATATTGGTATATCCAATGAATGTTGGAAGATGCATACCAGAAATCTTAAGAGCATTAGAAGCATTACAAGTGTCTAAAGAATGCAAAGGTGCTACACCAGCAAACTGGACGATGGGAGGACCTGTTATAAATCCTATACCAAATACATTTTGTGGATTAGAAGAAAGAGTTCAAAATGTAAAAAAATCCAAAAATGGTATAAGTTGGTATTTAAATTTTAAAAATCCGGATGAATGTAATTGCAATAAAATAGATAATTCAAAAGTAAAAGAAATAGAAAATAAAAGAGAAGAATAATTGATATAAAAATGCACATAATAAAAATATAAAAAATTAGGAGGTATTTTTATTATGGACGAAAAACAAAAAATAAATTGTACAGTTGAAAGTTGTAAATATAATAATTGTAACAAGCAATTATGTGAGTTAAAACAAATTGTAGTTTCACCAATTCCAGATTGTGATACAAAACAATGTGATGAATCAATGTGTTCTAGCTATGAATATAATAATAAATAGTAAAGCGGAATTTATTCCGCTTTGTTCCTATAATATAAAATTCTTAGTTTTCTAGTATTTTAATTTTATTCAAGGATATCATAAAAATTTTTAAAAATATATCCATTTGATTTTAAGTAGTTTATAGATTCTTTTAGTACTGTTGAAGAATTACTTACATAATCTGTGTCATGCATAAGAATAATCAGAGAGTCTTTATTTTTTGAAGTTTTTATTAAATTATTAAGTAATTGTTTCTGACTATATTTTTTTAAAGAATCATTATTTAAACAGTTCCAATCTACATATGTATAATTCATATCATTTAATAATTCTAAGGCTTTTTTCTTATGATACTTATTTGAAGGAGACATAAAACCATTAGGAAATCTAAATATATGCGAGCAATAGTCTTTTACACCTATTGCATTTCCAATTGCTTCATCAGTTTTTTTTACTTCATTTTTAAATGTTGTAGCATTCTTATATAAATTTTTATTATTATGACTATAACCATGATTAGCTATAAAATGTCCATCTTCAAATGCTCTTTTTACAATTTCAGGATATGTATCAACATTCTTTCCTACTACGAAAAAGGTTGCTTTTATATTTTCGTCTTTTAAAATATTAAGAATCTTGGGAGTAATTTTGGGATCAGGTCCATCGTCGAAGGTTAAATAAGCCACTTTTTCTTTATTTTTTGTAATATTGCTTATTTTATTTTTTAATTCATTTGACATTAAAGAGTTTCTACTTAGTTCAACAGCAATGCAAGTTGTATTAGTAAAAGAGAAAAGGCCTATAGTAGTAATAAGAATTATTGCTATAAATAAGAACAATATTTTTCTTGAAATAATAATTAAGTTCATTTAATCACCTATATAAATTATATGTGTAGGAAGTTATATTAATGAAAAAGTGTATATAAAATAGATACAAAAAAAGATTAGCTATGCTAATCTTTTTCTGGTGCGGATGAGAGGACTCGAACCTCCACGCCGTTGGCACTGGTTCCTAAGACCAGCGCGTCTGCCAGTTCCGCCACATCCGCGTTTATCTTTAAGACATATTAAATATTAGCACAAAATATTATGCTTTGTCAATACTTTTTAATACATTTTAAATAAAAGATAATAGACTATATAGTATCCATATGATATAATTAGTTTATAATTTTATTTTGGAGGAAAATATGAATATTGGAATAGATATTGATGGTGTAATACTAGATAGTGAAAAAACAATTAGAACAAAGGCTGAACTATATAATACCATAAACTTAAATAATAGACCTATTAAAGATGCTAATGAGCTAAGAATTCAAGAGAAATATAACTGGACTCACAATGAATTTACTGAATTTGTACATAAATATTTTGTGGAGTGTTCTGAAAATTCAAATTTTATGCCATATGTGAAAGAGGTAACAGATTTACTTAGAAAAGAGGGCCATAAATTAATAATTATAACAGCAAGAGGTAAATATCTTAAAGAAATGAGAACAATAGTGGAAGAAAAATTTGAAAATGAAGGTTTAAAATTTGATAAGTATTATTGGGCACAAGAAGAAAAAGCTGATATATGTGTAAATGAAAATATAGATGTTATGATAGAAGATTATTATACAAATTGTATAAAGATTGCTAATAAAAATATAAAAACATTATATTTTAGAGATGCAGGAATTAAAGAAATAAAAGATAATTCAAATATAACAGAAGTACACAATTGGGGAGAAATATATAAATATATTTTAAATATGGCAAAAGAAAGAAATAATAAAGTCTAAGGAGTAATTATGCAAAAAAACGAAGAATATATAGTAGATATAATTGATAATGGATTTGAAGGAGAAGGAATAGCTAAAATTAATAATTTTACAGTATTTATTCCTGGAGCAATCAAAGGTGAAAAGGTTAAAATATTAATAGTGAAAGTATTAAAATCACATGCCTTTGGTAAAATATTGGAAATAATAAGTCCATCTTTAGATAGAAATAGTGAAGTTGATTGTAGTACATATAAAAGATGTGGAGGTTGCAATTTAAGACATGTTAAATATACCAAAACATTAGAAATAAAAAGAAATATTGTACAAAATCTAGTAAATAAAAGCTTAAAAGATAAAATTACTGTAAAAGAAACAATTGGAATGGAATCACCATTTTATTATAGAAATAAAGCTCAATTTCCAGTGGGCGTAGATAAAAAAGGGGATCCTATAATTGGTGTGTTTGCGAACAGAACACATGAAATTATACCAATAAATGAGTGCCAAATACAAACAAAAGAAGCTCAAGAAATTGCAAAAGATATATGTGAATTTGTAAAAAATAATAATATTAGTATTTATAATGAGAAAAAACAAAAAGGAACATTAAGACATATAATTGTAAAAACAGGGTTAAAAACAAATGAGATTATGTGTATATTAGTGGTTAATAATCCTGACATTCCAAAGGAAGATGAGTTAGTACAATACTTAACAAGCAAATTTAGCAATATAAAAACTATAGTAAAAAATATAAATAATAAAAATACAAATGTAATACTAGGAAGTGAAAATATTAATTTATATGGTGACGGTTACATATTTGATAAATTAAAAAATTATACATTTAAAATATCACCATTATCATTTTACCAAATAAATCCAGTACAAACAGAAAAACTATATAATATAGCACTACAAGGAGCAAATTTAACAGGAAAAGAAGTAGTATTTGACTTGTATTGCGGAATTGGTACAATTGGAATTTTTATGGCTAATAAAGCTAAAAAAATATATGGAATAGAAATAGTAGAAGAAGCAATAAGAGATGCTATAGAAAACTGTAAAATAAATAACATAACAAATGCAGAATATTTAGCAGGTGATACAGAAAAATTGCTTACAGATTTAATAGAAAATAGAAAAATAAAACCAGATGTAATAGTAGTTGATCCACCAAGAAAAGGATTAGATAATAAAACGGTAGAAAATATACTAAAAATTAAACCAAACAGAGTAGTTTATGTAAGTTGTAATCCTGCAACATTAATGAGAGATTTATCAAAACTAGAAAGTGAATATAAAATAAAAGAAATTCAACCAGTGGACATGTTTCCATTTACAAGCCATGTGGAGTGTGTGGCAGTGCTACAACTAAAACAAAACATGTAATACTTAATTTTGATATGCTTTCAGAGATTATAACTTTTGAACAAAAGCGATATTGAGTTCAACATACTATGTGAAAATGATGAATGTTGTATTGTTAACTTTATTTTAAAAGATACAATATCATATGACATGATATATGAAATAAAATTAAATGAGAAAAACAAATGTATATTTTTAAAACAATGGTATATGGAGGAATAAAAGTTAATGGAACAAGAATTTAAAGATAGGATTAATTTAAACACCGACTTAAGCAGAATTTCAAGATTGATATGCAATGAGTATGAAGTGGGCGAATATATTTCTGATACAATAATTACTGTAGGTTATGAAGATTTTAATTATATATTAGAAACAACAACAGGAAAATATTGTGTGAAAATATTTCATAAAGAAAGAACAGATAAAGATTGTAAAAATTATATTGACAGAATTGAATTAGCATTATCTACTGATATAAACACACCAAAGTTGTACAAAACAAATAATGAAAGTGAATGTATGATTGAAGTAGATGGTGTAAAATATAGATTATGTTTGTTTGACTATATAAATGGTAATAGTTTTTTTGATTTAGGAATTATTCCAAATGAAGATGAAATAAAAGAAATTATAAGGCAAATGGCAAATATACATAAACAGCAATTAAATTCAGCGTTTATATATGATAAATGGGCAATTGTAAATTTTATAGAAGAGTTTGAAGATAAAAAACAATATTTAAATGAAAGAGATTATAAAAAATTAAGTGAATTATTAATTCGTTTTAAAGATATTGATATGAAAAAATTACCATATGCTTTTACACATGGAGATATAATAAGCACTAACATTATGAAAGATAATAACGGTAAATTATGGATAATAGATTTCGCAGTATCTAATTACTTGCCTAGAATTGTAGATTTGGCAGTGAGTTCTTGTAATTTATGTTTAAATCCAGAGAATATTAAAGAAACAAGAAGTAAAACAAAGATGATTTTGAAAGAATATGAAAAATATAATAAATTGACTGATTATGAAAAAGAAGTATTTCCAATATTTTTTGACATTGCTAACGCAATGGGAATTTTGCAAATAAGTTATTTAATTAGTCAAGGAGAAACATCTGAAGAAGATAAATTTTGGTATAATGAGAGTGAAAAAGGACTAGAATTTAGCGATAATAATTTCTGGAATGGAATATTTGAAGAAGATGAAATAGAAAGAAAGGATTGATATTAACTATGTAAAGGCAGGGGTAAAGTATAAAAATGAATTGTGAATATTTTAATAACAATATAAAGATAAGAAAGTGTACTTCCAGTGATGTAGATTCAATATGTAATATTCAAAATATTGTAATAGATAATTTAAAAAAAGAAGAAAAAGGATATTTTTTACCATTTAAAAAAGAGACATATTTAAGAATAGTTAGTGACCCTATAAATGATGGCGAAATATATGGTGCTTTTTTAGATAATAAAATGATTGCATGGATATTCTTGTCAGTTTCAAATAGAATGAAAGAATTAAAACAAATGATTCCTAATTTAAAAGGAAGTTGTGCTGATATAGATGGTGTTATTGTATTGCCAGAATATAGGGGATATGGACTACAAAAAATATTAATAAAACATCTTGAGAAGATGGCGAGAGAAAAAGAAATCAAAAATATTATTGCAGAAGTAACTTTTGGAAATGTTTATAGTTTAAGGAATTTAAATGATTTAGGATATGCAGAACAGACTTGGTATCAAAAAGATGAAAATATTAAAAGATATATTTTGTTAAAAAAATTAGGAGAAGTAGAAAATGAATAATACTATTAAACCAATAATATTTGATTTGGATGATGTAAGAAGAAAAGCTGAAAATGGTGATAAATTTGCATATTATATTTTAGGCAGAAGTTATGACAGTGAAGAGAATGGAGCAGAGCAAAGCTTTGAAAAGGCGATGTACTGGTATGAAAAAGGAAAAAAATTAGGAGATCCTCGTTGTGCTTATGGAGTTGGTGCTTGTTATTATTTTGGGGATGGAGTAGAACAAGATAAAGAGAAAGCAAAACAGATACATATGGAGGCTTATGAACCACTATTAAAGCTTATAAATGAAGAGCAAGAAAGCCCGAGAAGACAAGCATTTTCTAAATTTTGTTTAGGTGCTTATTACTATTTTGGATTTGGAAATGTTGAAAGAGATAAAAATAAAGCATTTGAATTAATACATGACTGTGCAATGCAAGGACATCTTCCAGCGATTTATGATCTAGGGGCAAATTTTTATTATAATGGAGTTGGAACGGAGAAAAATTTAAGATTGTCAGAGTATTACTTAAAAATGGCAGCAAATGCAGGATTGCCGAGAGCAAAAGCTAAGTTTGAACAATATAAAGGTGAATATGAAAGTGAAATTGAAAAATAATATGTAACTAGCTTGTGAAATCAAATATTAGGAAATAGGAGGAGAGAAAGATGGATAAACTAATAAGAAAAGCGGTAAGATGC
>ULNE01015235.1_pt1 | contig 19171 bp, 18 predicted proteins | sample 1951831 | NCBI WGS metagenome assembly ULNE01 (sample SAMEA4835568, study PRJEB28245) | human gut metagenome | biome: gut microbiome; material: fecal sample | place: Denmark | collected 2008 | reverse complement strand
CGGCTTCTGCCGTCTCAGCCATGGGGCTCGCGGGCGAAACGGCATTCGGCAGGCTCTCCCCTCTTGACGGCAACGCTTCATACAGAAATTACATAATCGACGCTGTCTGCAATATGACACCGCAAGGATTGAAAGAAGGTGCAAAATATGAAATGCGATAAAAAAAATATGCTTCTCTACGCCGTAACCGACCGTGCTTGGGTCGGCAAACAGACGCTTTGTGAACAGGTAGAAGCGGCATTAAAGGGCGGCTGCACCTGCGTTCAGCTCCGTGAAAAAGAGCTTTCCGATGAGGAATTTCTTGAGGAAGCGGTTAAAATACATGAGATATGCAAGCACTACGGTGTACCGTTTATCGTCAACGACAATGTAGATATTGCCGTCAAATGTCACGCCGAGGGAATTCACGTAGGCCAAGACGATATGAAGGCCTCCTGTGTTCGCGAAAGAGTCGGCGACGATATGATAATAGGAGTTTCCGCACATACCGTTGAAGAAGCCGTTGAAGCCGTTAAAAACGGTGCCGACTATTTGGGAGCGGGCGCGGTTTTCGGATCCTCGACAAAGCAAAATGCAGGCGCAATGAAAAAGGAAACGCTCAGAAGCATCTGCGAAGCCGTAGACATTCCCGTTGTTGCAATCGGCGGAATCAACGGCAAAAACTTAAAGGAACTATCTCACACGGGAATTGACGGTGTTGCTCTTGTCAGCGCGATATTTGCGGCAGACGACATTGAAAACACGTGTCGCGCGCTTCGCAATCTGACGGAGGAAACGGTGAAGTCAAAATGAAACTAAGCGGAGCCGTATTCGATTTTGACGGCACTCTTTTTGATACAATGTCGGTATGGGACACCGCAGGAGAAGATTATTTAAAGCAATGCGGCAAAGTCCCGAGAGAAAACCTCTGTGAAGTGCTAAAGCCCAAGAGCCTTTCGGGGGCAGCAGAATATCTCAAGAAAAATTACGATTTACCCTTATCTGTAAACGAAATAGTCGACGGCGTAAACAAAACGGTGGGCGACTTCTATCTCTGCGAAGCGCAGCCGAAGAACGGCGTACGAGAATTTCTAACCGCTCTTCGCGAAATTAACGTGCGTATGTGCATTACGACAGCCGCGGAACGAAAGCTCACAGAGGGCGCGCTTAAAAGATGCGGCCTTTTTGGATTTTTCGACAAAATATTCACTTGCGGAGAAGTCGGGCACGACAAAAACGACCCGTACATATATTGTGAGGCGCTGTCGTTTCTCGGCACAAAAAAAGACGAAACTCTCGTTTTTGAGGACGCATATCACGCCGCAAAGACGGCAAAGGGAGCGGGTTTTTATGTGGCAGCGGTCTATGACAGCCGCGAAAAAGCTCCCGAAAAGATGAAAGCCGTATCGGACATTTACTTAAACAACTTTCTTTTCCCGAGCGACTTTATAAATGATATAAAAAAGATAAAATAACAAAACAGCGGCAAACCGGGGGCACCACCTTTTGTCGCTCTATAAAAATAATGCTAAGCTTATAAAAAACGGAGGCAAATATGAAAACAGCATTATCAATCGCAGGCAGTGATTGCAGCGGAGGCGCCGGTATTCAGGCCGATCTGAAAACGATGACTATGAACGGAGTTTATGCCATGAGCGCCATTGCGGCGCTGACGGCACAGAACACCACCGGCGTAACAGACATCTCGGAGGTTTCTCCGGAATTTCTCAAGGAACAGATTGACGCGGTATTCACGGATATACGACCCGATGCAGTTAAGACGGGTATGATTCCTACGGCAGCGTTAATTCGCGTGACAGCCGAAAGGCTGAAATTCTACGATGCTCAAAACATCATAGTGGATCCGGTTATGGTTGCGACCTCCGGCTCAAGACTCATGGAATCTCCGGCAGTTGCCGTGATGAAAAAGGAACTTTTACCGATTTCTACACTCGTAACGCCCAATATTCCCGAAGCCGCCGTGCTATCCGGCATGGAAATTAAGGACAAGGACGATATGGAAAAGGCCGCAGCAAAAATTCATTCGGAATGCGGTTGCGCCGTGCTTTTAAAGGGCGGACACAGCATTGAGGACGCAAGCGACCTTCTCTATAACGAAAACGAGAGCTTTTGGTTCTACGGAAAGCGCATTGCCAACCCTAACACCCACGGCACCGGCTGCACGCTGTCAAGCGCAATAGCCGCCAACCTCGCCAAGGGATACGATTTAAAAGCTTCCGTAAAGCTTGCCAAGGATTACATCTCGGAGGCACTCGCCTTTATGCTCGATTTAGGCAAGGGAAACGGTCCTATGAATCACGCTTTCATGCTTTCCGGCAAATACGCCGCAAAAAGCATCGGAGAATAAAAAGTCAAAGTGATGAGCGGCTCTGCCGTTCGACGATCAACCTAATACAAAGGAGAACAAAAATGAAAACAGAAGCTTACGCAACACAGATGGACGCCGCAAGAAAAGGCATTATTACCGATGAGCTGAAGACAGTAGCCGAAAAAGAGCACATAACAACAGATGAGTTACTACCCCTCGTAGCCTCAGGTAAGGTCGTAATACCCGCCAACAAGCGTCACAAGTGCCTGTCGCCCGAGGGCGTCGGCTCAATGCTCCGCACAAAAATAAATGTAAATCTCGGCGTTTCGAGAGATTGCAAGGACTATGACATTGAGATGCAAAAGGTTCTCTCGGCAGTTAATATGGGTGCTGAAGCTATAATGGATCTCTCAAGCCACGGCAACACACAGCCGTTTAGGCAGAAGCTTACGCACGAATGTCCTGCTATGATAGGCACGGTGCCCGTTTACGACAGCGTAATTCACTATCAGAGAGACCTTGACACTCTGACCGCAAAGGACTTTATTGACGTCATAAGACTACACGCAGAGGACGGAGTCGACTTTGTAACGCTCCACTGCGGAATCACAAGAAAAACAATTGACCAGATACGTAAGCACAAAAGGAAAATGAACATAGTTTCGCGCGGTGGCTCACTCGTTTTTGCATGGATGTGTATGACAGGTGAAGAAAACCCGTTTTACGAATACTATGATGAAATACTTGATATATGCCGCGAATATGATGTTACAATCTCTCTCGGCGACGCCTGCCGCCCCGGCTGTCTTGCCGACGCGACCGACGTATGTCAAATCGAAGAGCTTGTACGCCTCGGCGAATTAACAAAAAGAGCTTGGGAAAAGGACGTTCAGGTTATGGTTGAGGGCCCCGGACACGTTCCGATGGACCAGATAGCTGCCAATATGAAGGTTCAGCAGACAATATGCATGGGTGCTCCCTTCTACGTTCTCGGGCCGCTCGTAACCGATATAGCTCCCGGATATGACCACATAACGGCAGCAATCGGCGGAGCCATGGCGGCAATGAGCGGCGCGGCTTTCCTCTGCTATGTAACTCCGGCCGAGCATCTTGCTCTCCCGAATCTCGACGACGTTAAGCAGGGCATCATCGCAAGCCGTATAGCGGCTCATGCGGCGGATATTGCCAAGGGCGTCCGCGGAGCACGTGATATCGACGACAAAATGGGCGACGCAAGACGTGCACTTGATTGGGAAGCCCAATGGAAATGTGCCATTGACCCCGAAACGGCTAAAGCAATACGTGACGACCGCTCCCCCGAGCACGACGACACCTGCTCAATGTGCGGTAAGTTCTGCGCCGTCCGCAGTATGAATAAGGCACTCGCCGGCGAGCATATAGACATACTGTAAAAAACACTCATTAAGTAAAAACGAGCTGTAACGGTTAAAACCTTTACAGCTCGTTTCGTTTTTATTTGTTAAATATCAGCCTTTATCAATGTTATTTGAGAAAATATCGGCAACCTCACTCATTATGATATACGCCGTCGGGTCTATGCCGTGAACGTAGTCCTTCATTTTACCTACCTGATACCTGTTAACTACGAAATAAATCATCGCCTTATCACGATTTGAATATCCGCCCTTTGCATTGAGCCTTGTAAGGCCGCTGCCAAACGCCTCGCTCAAGACCTCACATATCTCTTCAGGTCGTTCGGTTATAATAACGGCACACTTTGAGCGGTCTATGCCCTCAACTATAAAATCGACTGTTTTCAACGCCGCCGAATACGTAACTATGGAATAAAGCGGAAGCACCCAGCTTTTAAGCACGATTCCGCAAATGACATACAAAAGGAAATTATATATCATAACGAATGTGCCGACGGTAATTCCGAGTCGCTTCGCAAAAATGACCGCCATAACCTCAATGCCGTCCATTGCCCCTCCGTAACGGATAGCAAGACCGCTTCCGATACCGGAAAGGACGCCGCCGAACAGCGCACAAAGCAACAAATCGGTTCCGGCGAGCGGCGATGCTATGCTCACATCTACGGGAAATACATCGGTAATCAGCCACGCAAACAGCGAATAAACGCCAACCGCATAAATCGAATAAAATGTAAAGCCTGCGCCTTGCTTTTTAAGTCCAAACAAAAAAAGCGGCACATTTAGGATTAAAAGAAACAGAGAAAGAGTTAAACTCGGCGGCGTAATCTGCTCAAGCAGCATTGACGTTCCGGAAATTCCGCTGTCGTACAGCTTGACCGGGGTCATAAAAATCGTAATGCCAAAAGCGTTTATCATTCCGGCTATCGTAAGCATCAAAATATTTTTAAAAACTCTTTTAAAACGAATGTTTCGGGGGTGTTTCACTTGACAAGCACTCCTTTAATAAACATAGGTCCCGCAAGCCGCCATGGCAAGGTGATAAGCTTAACATTAAATCCGCCGCCTCTTCCGAATCATACGCAAGCTTATGCACATACGAGATTATCAATTAGATTTTTCAGTATAAATTATATATAAATCGTAGGTCAAAGTCAATCGGCAGTAATTTACGAAGTGTCATCTCACACAGCACACAAAAAAAGCCCTTTGAGAAACATTTATTTCTCAAAGGGCTAATTAACTGAATTAAATTCATACGGTGCTTTTTTGAGACTTATTCCGAAAATCAATCGCAATAAAATCGATTCATAAGCGTCGCCGCCGACAAATCTTTCGGCACTTCATCATCTCCGCTCAAAGTCGCTTTGAATTTTCGGTAAGAGCCGCAAGAAAATCTTCACTTGTAATAACACCTTCAAATCCCATTTCGGATGCGAGATATGACACATTCGGTTTTTTCAATGCGGCCTTCTCCATAAGCGAGTCATCGGTAAGGATTCTGTTCGTTTTATCGTCCATAAGTATATGCTTATCTGCCATACACACGGTTCTGTCGAAGTTTTCGGCAACAAATTCCATATCATGTGTAATGGTAATTACAAGCTTTCCCTCGGAGGACAGTGCATTGATAATTCCGGACAGAAGTCTTATGCCGTGTCTGTCCTGACAAGCGGTCGGCTCATCAAAAACAAATACATCCGGGTCGGCCGCTATTGCCGCGGCTATCGTCACAAACTTTCTGTATGAATACGAAAGATTGTACGGATTTTCATTGATATACGGCTTGAGTCCCGTCAATTTAACCGCTTTTTTTAATCTCTTGTTCACCGTTTCTTCATCCACCTTAAAGTATCTCGGCGTGTATGAAATTTCGGCCAGTACCTCCTGATTAAAAATTTGGTCGTCGGGGTTTTGAAATACGTAAGCCACTTTTCGCGCAATCGTCGCGGTCGTTTTGCCTTTTGTCGATACACCGTTTATAAGCACTTCACCCTTTGTGGGCTTAAGCAGACCGTTCATAAGCTTTGCGGTTGTTGTTTTTCCGGCTCCGTTTTCGCCTATAATCGCTATTTTTTCGCCTAAATCCGCAGAGATGCTTACGCCTTCAACGGCAACATGCCCGCTTGGATATTCAAAATAAACATCTTTCAATTCAAGATAAGCCACAGCCGTCACTTCCTCCTTTGGATTTTTGCACACATTCGGTAAATATTTTCAGAGCTTCATCCACCGTTGTCGGGATTTTGTCGATAAAAAGTCCTCTGCTTCTTGCCTGAAATCCGAGAACGGCAACATAGGGCATATCTAGATTTTTTTCATAAAGGATTTCGCTTGACAATACGTCCTCCGGAGATCCGTCAAGCAGCACCGAGCCGTCATTGAGATATACTATATGGTCTGCATATTCGGCTATCAGATTCATCTTATGCTCAACCAAAACTATCGTTTTCTTTTGCCTGTTCAGATATTTGATTATTTCGAATACATCCTCCGTACCCTTCGGGTCGAGCTGAGAGGTCGGTTCGTCTATAACAATAATATCCGGATCCTGAACAATGATGGAAGCCAAAGCAACTCTCTGTCTCTGTCCGCCGGACAGCTCACAGGGATGCTTGAACATAAAAGCTTCGATTTGGAGCAAGCTTATGATGTCCATTACTTTGGTTATGATCTCTTCACGGTCAACTCCCATATTTTCAAGACCGAAGGCAATCTCTTCAAAAACAGTTTCTTTTATTCCGCTGTTTTGAGTAAAGGGGTTTTGGAAAACGAAGCCTATTCTTTTGGCCTTTTCTTCTTCGCTGATCTCTTTTGTGCTTTTCCCGAATATTTCAACCGACCCTTCAACCTCTCCGCCGTGAAAAGACGGAATAAGGCCGCGGATGATATTGCAAATCGTTGTTTTGCCGCAGCCGTTCGGGCCGACAATCGCACATACCTCTCCCTCCGAAACGGAAAAAGAAACGTTCTTCAGGCAGTATTCGTCGGCAGATGGGTATTTGTATGACAGATTACTTATTTTAACGGCTTCCATACTTGTCTCCTTATCATTTGATGAAAATGAATTTCACGGCAATAAGTGCAGCTGTTATAAAAGCTATTCCTATCATAGTCACAACATCTGCCCTGCTTGTGTTGTTTACTCTTAAAGACGTGCGTTTGCAATGGCAGTTAAAGCATCTCGCCTCTAAAGCTATTGCTTTTTCCTCCGCGCTTACCATAGAGCTGAGCAGCAATGTAATAAGCATAGGTAAAATCGCCTTTAATCTGACAAACAAATTGCCTTCCGTTTCAATTCCTCGAGAGCTTTGAGCTTCAAGAATCTGCCCCATTTTGTCCGATAATTCGTTTATGGAGCGAAAGGATGCAACTACCATATAAACAACATTGGACGACAGACCCATTTTGCCGAGAACCGCCATAAGGTCCTGAACCTGCGTTGTCGCGGTAAAGAGCAAAAGCCCTCCCGCAAGAGTGAGAATTACCGAAGACATTCTGCAGCCTCGTATAAAACCGACCTTATATAATGAGATTTTTCCGATTGAAAGAAGCACTTCAGCTTCGGCATTTTGGAACAATGAGCTTATCAAAATAAGCATAAGTCCAAAGAAAACAAAAAGCTTAAAATACGATTTAAAAAATCCTTTAAAAACGTGAGCGAAAAGAGACAGTATTATGTATACCGCGCTGATCACCGCAATATATACGGGTCCGCCGAACAATATCGATAAAACAGCCGTACAAATAACAAACAGAAACTTTGTAATCGGACTAAGCTCTTTAATTGTGCCGCCTTGTCTTTTCAATTGTTCTTCTATGGCCTGTCTATCCATAAATCTCCACCCCGGTCAATGTATTTTTCTTATTGCGGCTCTTTGCTGTCCGTATTTTTATCCGTATTTTCGTCTGCGATATCGTCATCATCAAAAAGGTCATTTTTCTCTTTTTTCTCCTTAAGATAAATGTGACCTAATTTGAATTTGCTGAGATATCTGTTTGACATTCCCTTTACGATAATGTAGCAAACGACACACGAAAGCAGCTTGTCCAAAAATTCTGTACAGAACGACGAAATCAATGTTGCCGGGAGCACTCCGAGTCCGGTTGCGCGAAGGAATGTTATAATTACTCCTTGCCCGGTCTCAGTTATTCCGCCGAACACCAGTGCGGTGATAGGAGACGACAATACCACGCCAAGCAGCGCAATAATAATTCCGCTGGTAATGAGTTTCGGTATGCTGGTCATCATTTTTTTCTTGCTCAAGAAGCCGGCAGCCAAACCGTAAATAGCCGTTACGGGAATATACGCAAACATAATCGGTGAAAATATTCCCGACACGACACCGGTCAAAGCACCCGTAAGACAACCTATTGCAGGTCCGCACAGCATACCGATAAGAATGGTTCCGATGCTGTCAACATAGAGCGGTATTTTCAAAGCAGAAGCCAGATTTCCGCCTACAACATTTATTGCCAAGCATATCGGTATCAATGATATTACAATAATTGAAATAGAATTTTTTTGTTTCATATGTTTCTCCCCCGTGATATCTCACCGGATCGGAACAAAAACGCTGCTACCTGCCGATCATAAACAACTTTCTGTCTATTTCATGGCAGCAAGCATATCCCCCAAGGTCCTTCACGGTATTTAATATCTTCAGTATTTTTTTATACATCTTGAGCTTTCCCTTAGGAGTATAAACGTATTTTATTCCCTCGATAAACCTCTTATTGTCCCGATAAACCAACTGTCCGAAGTTGATTTCTCTCGGTAGCTTTTCAATGTTATATTCTTCTTTAAAATCAATCAGAATTTTGTTCAGCCCACAGACCTCTCGCGAGCCGAGAATTATCATTTTATCCGGATCAAGCACGTACCATACAATTGCCCAACCGGAAGTATAATACTCAAGCGACTCAATATTGCCGGATAAAATATATTCCCTGCTTTTCCGCATAAATTCAACAATAGTGCCGTCGTCAAAGAGTTTTTTTACAACGGTTTCGTTTCCCTTTTGCGGTCCGTGTCTGAAATCATAAAAAGCTCCCGCCCAATCCATACACAGTCTGACAGCTTCAAAAACAAGCTTGCTGTCATCGGTATCTATTCCTCGGTTAAGTGCCTCTCCGCAGCATTCGAGGAACCTGTTACTGTCATCGTTCGTCTCACCGGAGAACAATTCCGGACTCATCCAGCTCACATGGCTTTCGGGGTCCACCTCGTATGACCAGTGATACTCATCGGCAACACCTTCAAGATACTTGTAAAGATATTCGGAAAAAGCCTTTACAATTTTCTTGTTTGACATCGGTTCTTTATCCTGAGCGGCTGTCTCCGCTTGGCCGTAAAGTACCCGATTTTCAACAGTTATTGCATCAAGCTGCATAGCTTCTTTTCCCTTTTCAAAGGACAGGCCGCCGCCTGATGCAACACTGTATCTCGCAAGCATCAAATATCCCGCGTGTTCGAAAAAGTGTGAGACGCTCTTTGCCGTTTCGGCCTCATACCTTTCTGCAACTTTGATCAATTCTTCGTCAATCGTTATTGTTATATTCTTCTTCACATTTATACTCCCCTATGCATTTTATTAATAAGACTATCCATATGTATTATATTATTAATTCTTTATTACTGTCAACCGTTACGGCAAATAAATATCCGACAGACATCGAACACAGGGAAACGCTAAATGTATAATCAGTTTTTCTCCTTATTGGCAAAACCGGGAGTCAGAACCTTAGCAATAACAAGCAAAGCTATGGCTACAATAACCGTACCGACGATAATACACGGAGTGTATCCAAACTTCGTATAAAGAACGGGTGACACACCGGTTCCTATCGTGCTGCCTATCGCAAGCGCGCCGAAGCTTGAACCTATTACGGTTCCGCGTATTTCAGCTCTTACATCCGTGCACAGAGAAATACAAGCCTCTGTTGCAAATTCGACGAATGCAAAGTAAAGGAAAAGACCGATGCTTCCGATAATAAGCGATTTTTGGTTGGTGAATGCGGCTATTACGCCTCCGCATATAGTCACAATGGCACCGAGCTTCATGGCTTTTGTTTTTCCGAGCTTGTCTGTAAGAGTAAGGCAAAGGAGCGAGCCAACAAATACCGCTAATCCGAATGCCGCGGAAATAAAGCCGATCTCCGATAAGCCCTGGTCGAAATTATCTTCAAGCCAACCGCCGTACATTGTCTGGCAGAACCAGTTACCGCCCATCAGAAGCGAGCCGGTAAGAAGGGCTGCCAAGGCATTTTTATCCTTGAGTACGAGCGAAAGTCTGTGGAAATATGAGCCCTTTTCCGCCTTGTTATCTTGCATCTCGTGAGAAACGGTTGCGTCGATACCGAACCGTTTTTCTCCTTCCTTCGGGAGAATAAAGCCTAAAGCGATTGCAAAAACCACGGCGATGCCTGCCATTAAGACAAACGGTACAGCCCAGCCGAAGTTTTCCATAAGAACACCTGCAACCGGTGAGCCTATCATAAAGCCGAGTGCATATGCGGCTTCAAGAACCGCAGTCATACGGCCTCTGCCCTCGTAAGGAATCATTTCGCTGAGGTAAGAGTACATTGCCGAGTCAAAAGTGAGTGTCGCGGCATAGGAAATGGGTAACGCGACAACAAAGCAAGGGAAGCTTGGGAAGAAGTATATAGCCGCATAGCTTGCCGCAAATGTGAGCAATGCTATTAAAAGCGAATTCTTCTTTCCGAACAAGTCAATAATACCGCCCCATACAGGTCCTAAAAATCCCATTGCCGATCTGATAGAGATGGCAAGACCGATAACAACGATTGTCGTATCCAGGTTTCTTGCGATTTCGGGAAGGAACGGCGTAACCATATGGTATCCCGTGAAAATTGCGATTCGCAACAATCCGAACAGTATAACAAGCATAGCAACTGTGCCAGTAAAAACTCTCTTTTTATTCTTTTCCATTTTAGAATCTCCTCCAACAAATATATGCCGGCTAAAGCGTTAATCCGGAATTTGCGGTGCGATCGGCGCCGTTATGTTTACCGGAAGCCTTGTTTCGGGGAACAGGTTGAAATCCTTCATAATTATTTCTTCAGCCTGCTGTAAGGTTTTTGTATCCTTTATCGCATTGACGATAGGATTTACTTCTCTTAAAATATCGGGGTCAAAGAAGAATGTGAACGCTGCCGCAGGTGTCATTTCAACAGACCAAAGACGTTTGCAGTAGAAGGTTCCGAAATGTCCCTGTGCCGCCTCATACGGCCATTTTTCAACTTCCTCGCCCGGAATCCACTTGAGGATTTCGCCGTAAGTGTTTATATCCTCCTGAGTAAGTCCGTTACCGCCGATAAACGCGCCCTTTTGCATAGCAATTCCGATGTTTCTTACGATATGAGCCATCGGCATTTCGGCATCGCCGCCGATTGCATTTACACCGTACACACCGGGAATTTCAAGCTCCGAAGCGCAAAGAATTGAGATAGCGTCTATCAACGGAGACTGTACCTGTGTTTCCGTTCCGGTGAAAAACGCGTCAGCTCCGATATCCACCGTAACAAACAAATCCGCTCCGTATTCCGCGATAAGGTCCCTAAAGCCCTGCATAATGCCGGGAACACCCTTGCGAATGCTTATTGTGGCAATAACGGTATCCTCAAGGACATTTTTCATCAAAGATTCGTGCAGATATTCGCCTTTTCCATGGCCTCCCACAACCTTTGTTTCCTTGCTGATAATCGCCACGTTTTCGCTGAGCCTTTCGGACGGCTGGAGCCAATCAAGATCGATAACCTCTCCTCCGAGAGCCATTTCTCCGTTAAACTCCCACCATTTGCAGCCGATGTCTGCCAAAACGAATTTTTCAACACCGAGCTTTTTAAGGAGATTCATAACGGGAATCGTGTTCATGATGTCTCCTCCGCCGCCGCATCCCGCGAGAAGGGCAACCTTTGATTTTTTGCCCAAGTCGATCATCGACGGGCGTGGACTTGTCCAATTATTCATGTTTTTCCTCCTTGTTTTTCATTGTATTTAAAATACAAAAAATTATTTCAAAATCATTTTATAGATCCTCATCAGATCCTCTTCGCCGACTGCTCTCGGATTCACGTTAACGCCGTCATCCATCATAGCGTCTTTTGCATATTTTTTAAGCTCATCCTCGGTAACTGCTCCTATATCAAGCTTTTCTTCTGTTCCGACAGCCCTGAACAGTTCCCTGACTTTTTCTATCAGTACATCCGCAGGCTGCGCGTGTTCGGGGAGCTTTTCACCGATATACTCCAGCACTCTTTTGTACTTCTCCTTGCACACGTCACGGTTATAATCAATAGTCGGAATTTGAAGCACACCGCAACCGAGTCCGTGCGGCACATTATGGTAAACCGTCAATGGGCAGCTTGCCGCATGCGGAATAACGCATCCGCACTTGCTCTGTGCCACGCCTGCAAGAAGTGACGCGTAAGCCATTTCGTTGCGTGCAGCTTTATCGTTTTCGTTCACACAAAGCGGGAGACTCCTGAAGACGATTCTCAAAGCCTCCAGCGCCATAAGCTCTGCCACGGCATCGTCCATAACCGAAGAATAAGCCTCAAGCGCATGTGATAAAACGTCGAGTCCCGTATGAATCGTCGTGTTTTTCGGAACACTGTATGTAAGCTCCGGATCGACAACCGCATATGTTGCCGCAAGCATCGGGCTGAACATAATATCCTTAATATTGTTAGTATCGACAATTACGATACACTCCGAAACCTCGGAGCCCGAGCCCGATGTTGTGGGAATCGCAATCAAAGGAATCGGGGGATTTACCGGCTCCTTTATTTCCTCTCCGCGTCCCGCGAGATAATCATGAATACTGCCCTCGTTTGTGGCAAGAATTGCGGCACCCTTCGCTATATCCATAGAGCTTCCGCCGCCTGCAACGATAACAAGGTCGCATTTTTCCGCCTTGCAAAGAGCTCCGCACTTATCAACCGTTGCAACCCTCGGGTCCGGCTCCACCTCTGTAAACGCGACGGCCGATGCGCCTGCCTCTTCGACGGAAGCGATAATATCGTTTGCAATTCCGAGCTTATATACCGTAGGGTCGCATACAAGCAATACTTTTTTAGCGTTTTTTTCTTCAATCAAATTCTTAATTTCGAAACGTTTTCCGTTACCGAATTCAATTGTTGTTTTTAAATAATGTGTAAATGAGTTAATCATCGTTTCATCTCCCTTTTAATACTTTTCAAACCAATCCTCATAGAACGCTTGACAGTCGTGCTTCGGTTCGTATATTTTCCCCGCGAAGCTCATTTCCGCCGCTGCTTCTCTGATGTCCTTGTAAAGTCCGACGCCTGTAAAGGCACCCATGGCAATACCGAGGCCGGTAATCTCTCTTTCCTTTTGCGTAATTACCTGTCTGCCGCATACATCCGCTAGTAAGCCGTTATAAAAATCGGATGCGGTCTGTCCGCCGCATACATACAGCGGAGCTTTAGAATCAGCCTTTATTGCTTCGAGATTTGCACGCACGGCATAACAGTTTGCCTCGTATACCGCTCTGAAAAAATGGCCTCGCTTATAGCTGTCCAGAACCCATGGAGTGGGGAATACAAATCCCGAGCGGCATGTTGAAGACCTTCGGCCTGCAATTTCGTGTCCCGAAAAGCACCGCATACCGTCACAGCCGAGCGGTACCGACATTGCTTCCTGCGTCATTATTTCATAATCCGTACGGAATAAGTCTCTTACCCATCTCAAAGCGAGCCCGGTAATTCCCGCGTTTCCCTCTTGCAGCCACAAACCGGGTACGCCATGGCGGTTTGTAAAAGCAAATTCATCGATTTCGTATCTGTCCGTAACGCGCATTACCGGAGTTGTCGTCCCGGCAACGGCTGCAAGCATTCCGCTTTTCAGCACATTCATCCCTACAAGGCCGGCCTGAGAATCTGCTACTCCGCAAATTACAGGCGTACCCTCCTTAAGTCCTGTTTCACAAGCCGCTTCCTTTGTGACAGTGCCGATTTGCTCTCCGAAATCGGATATTTCCGGAAATATATCGGTTCTGAGTCCCACAGATTTCAGCAGCTCAGATGACCACTTGCCTTTTTTGACATCAAACAATTGCGACGAGGAGGCAACAGACGGCTCGCTGACCTTGCTGCCGCACAGTAAATAACATATCCAATCGCTTATCATCATAACCGTATCAATTCGGTCATAAACAGCTTCGTTAAATTTTTTGTACCACAGCAGTCTTGCGAGTCCGAACATTCCGGAAACAGGCAAGCCGGTTATTTCTTTTATGAACGGCTCCTTACCCGACAGAATATCTGCCGCTTCCTCTCCCCTTAAATCTACGCTGGGAGCTGCATATATCTCTTTACCGAAACTGTCAAGCCAAACCATACCCTCTCTTTGAGAGGTAGCACTCACGGCCACAATTTCATCGGCGGATGTTCCTGCCTGCGTTATTACCTTACGGCAAAGCGAAAACAGGATTTTTTTAAATTGCTCCGCATCAAAAAGCATAGCCTCTTTGTTGCTTGAGGAAAGGTCCTTTAGGTATTCCCATTCTCTGTAAGCATAGGAAACCAAACGGCCTGACATATCAAAGAGATTACATCTGCCTGCTCCCGTGCCTGCATCGAAAACCATAGCGTACTTTTTCACTTTATTCTCCTAAGTCTATACAACTCTGTTATCGATTTTTGTGTTTTCGGTAAATGCCCTCACGGCCTCAAAGCACATTTTTGAATGCTTTGCGATAGCGTTGTATGTAGAGCCTCCGATATGCGGAAGAAGTTCCGTGTTTTCAAGCTCCAAATACGGGCTGTCCGCGCTGAGCGGTTCTTTTCCGTATACGTCAAATGCGGCTCCCGCTATTTTCTTTTCGCGAAGGAGATCAAGAACGTCCTCTTCGTTTGTCGTAGCGGTTCTTGCCGAATTGATGAAATATGCCGTTTCCTTCATATTTGACAGGAGTTCCTTATCAAGCATCCCTCTTGTATCGGGGGTTACCGGCAAGTGGTTTGATACGTAGTCGCTCTCCGAAACCAGCTTTCTCAGGTCCTCCGTCTTTTCCGCTCCGTATTCCTTCATAGCCTCTGCAGAAACATATGGGTCATAAGCTAAAATTCTCATATTGAATGCCGAAAGGCGTTTTGCTGTTTCCTTGGCAACGTTTCCGAAGCCCACAAAGCCGACTGTGCTGCCGTCAAGCTCCGTTCCGAAGGATTTGAAATAATAATCCTCGGTCCAGCCTCCGTCGCGTATCATTTTTTCACCCTTATAGAAATTTCTTGAAACGCTGATCATCATTCCGACAACCATTTCGGCAACGCCTACCGCATTTCTTCCCGGAGTGTTGACAACTATAACATTGTTCCTTTTTGCGGCGTCGAGATCGATATTTGAAGTACCCGCTCTGCAGACAACAAGCATTTTGAGCGTCGGGCATTGTTCAAAAACTTCCTTTTGAACAACATCCTCCTCGGTTACGAATATTTCAGTTCCTTTTTCGTTTAAAAGCTTTGCCAGCTCTTTGCCCTCTCTTACGATTCCCGTATCGAACCAGTTTTCATAGCAAACCTCGTTGTCTTTTTTCAGCTTTTCAAGATAAAGCTCCTGAAACGGTGCTGTAATCCATATTTTCATTGTGAATACCCCTTCTTATGGCACTAAAACCGTTTTAATTGAAACTCTGTCCGGCTTTTTCGCCGACATGGCCTCATCAATTTCATTTAAAGCAAAGATATCGGTTACCATAACCTTTGCATTTATTTTGCCTTTTTCCAAACAATCTATTGTGTACGGAAAAGCTCCGGGGCTCAAATGCCCTCCGATTACACGAAGCTCTTTAAATTCACTTATCTGATTAAGGTCGATTTCCGCTTTTTTCTTAAACACGCTGTAAATAAAGAGCATTCCCTGTTTTCTCAGACAGTTCATTCCCGTTTCCACCGAAGCGGGATTTCCGGTCGCCTCCATATATATGTCGCAGCCCACTCCGTCGGTTAATTCCATAATTCTTTTTGTGACGTCTTCCTTCATTGGATTTAAGACCTCTGCCGCTCCGAGCTTTTTGGCGATTTCGCAAAGAGCGTCGTTGGTATCTATTCCTATTACTCTCTTCGGATTTCGAAGAAGAGCAAACTGAAGCATTCCCATACCTATAGCTCCGAGTCCCGAAACAACGACAGTGTCTTCCATCCCCATTCCGGTTTGGTTGACCGCATATGCGGAGCATGACAACGGCTCGCAAAGAGCGGCCTCGACTGCCGGAATGTCTTTTGAAACCTTGTGAATCAATGCGTTTTTCGGAAGAAGCATATATTCGGCAAAGCCGCCCTCAAGGAACCCGTTTTCATCATCGCAAAGATGATAAAGGCCCTTCTTGCAGTAATAACACTTTCCGCACGGCATTATGCACTCCGCCGTAACCCGGTCTCCGCGGACAAAGCCTTTTTTCTCCGCCCCGGGGCCGATTTCTTCGACTGTTCCCACGAATTCGTGTCCGGGTACTCTCGGAGACTCAATGCCTCCCCACGGGTCGCCGCCCATATAAACCGCTCTGTCCGAAGCGCAGATTCCGGCGGCTTCAATTTTTATAAGTATTTCTCCCTCTCCGACCTTAGGTGTATCCACCTCGCAAAATCTGTAATCCTTTGCTCCGTATGCTACTATCGCTTTCACTTCGTGCCTCCTGCTTTACTTATAAATAATCATGGTATTTTTCTTTTTTTATTCCCTGCATCCCGAGCAGCTTACAAGCTTCAATCAGCATTGCCTCTCCGCGTCCGCCCGACATTGCATAATGGTGCGGAAGCGCATTTTTTGTAAATGTTTCTAAAAATTCCGGAATGCTTACGGGCTCTTCGTCCATTTGCAGATCCGTAAACCACGCCCTGACGCCGTCGTGACCCTTGTCACGCTGTTTTCCTATTTCGGCACTCAAGGCGAAGAAGCGGTCGCCGTTGTCCGCGACACGGAAAATACTCGCTTTTTGTTTGTTGAATATCAAATCTCCTACCGTGCCGGGATCCTGCGGAGCACCGGGAGCACACGGGTATTCTTTTATTTTCATTCCGTTTTCATTTGCATAGCTCGGCAAGCCTATTCCGCAATGCCACCAAACAACGCCGCCAAACTCTGGATCCACCTGTACCATATCCATAAGAGCGGCTCTTTTTTGCGTTGCACCCGAAAGCATAATCATACTTATGAGTCCGAGTAAGTCGCCCTCGCATGCAACGGGGTACCCGTGATCACAAAGGTAGCCGTATGCCATACACGGGAAAATATCCAATCTCTCCTGGAAGCGCGTCCAGCACGCAACAGCCATTCCCGCGTAATTGTTTTCTTCAAAATATCTTTTTAAAACACAGATAAGCTTGCATGATTTTACAAATCTTTCCTCGTCTGCGGTAAACGAGCTTGCGCTGCTTTTTATCTCCGCGGCAAGCTCGGATATTTCTTCATCCTTCATTTCAAGAACCGCGTCAATGATTTTGTCAATGTCCGTTTCTTCTATTGTTATGCCGAAACGGCTTTCGACCTTTTTCTTATCGTATTCAAGATTGACAAATCCCTCGGCAACGCCTCCGGCAATCGCAATCTTCTTACCCTTAATTGCCTTTAGACATCTTATCGCCCCGACGGTAGTAAGAAATCTGTTTACAAAAAGGGCATCGTCCGCGTTTCCGTACAGCCATTTCACGGCGGGTATTTCGCGTCCCGAATTTGCCACACTTGTGAAAAGATTGAGTCCCGTCATTGAATTAAAGAGCAGCACGCCCTCTTTTTTCGGCTCAGGAACAGCCCAGCAGCAAACCGGCACGCCGAGCTTTGTAAACTCGTTTATGCACTCACCGAACCATGTAAAGCCCTTGACCGTTACAACAATCAAATCGCAATCCTTAAGCCCGTTTGCAACTCTTTTAGCTTCCTCAGGCTCAAAAAACGCCGACTCGCCTTTTATAACCTCGCAGTCGTTTTTTTGAGCCAATTCGATAAATGCCGAAACATTTTTATTGTCAAGACCTGCAGCATCATTTGTTGCAGCGAGTCCTATTTTAATCATTTTTTCTCCTCCGAAAGTATCACAATCTGCCGATAAAAATAAAAAAGAGACTTCTCCTGAAATTATTATGCGCATCGGGGTAACGAAATACAAAATCAAGCTGACAGGAGAAATCTCTCTTTTTATCTATTCTGAAAATTTACACAGAATCAAGCTTTAAAGACCGGCGATTCTCGCGAGAGCGTCAAAGCCCTCCATTTCGCCGAGCTCTTTGTCAAAGAAGCAGGTTTCACCGCCCATGGCCTTACAGGTACAAGCGATTTTAGCCGCGTCTTCGGTTACAAGCGCCGCCTCGAGCGCCCATTTCATATCAGGACCGCAGGCAAGCAGGCCGTGACCCTTTAATCCGATTGCGTAATCTGGTCCGAGTGTTTCGACAGCCGCCTTCGCAAGATTCGGTGAGCCCGCTCCCTCAAGCGGAGCAACTTTAATGGCACCGTTCGTCACATACTGACTGACTGTCACCGTCGGAATATAAGGTTCATTCTTCAGCGACCAAGCAATTACATAAGGTGTATGGCAATGAATAACCGCATTTACGTCGGGTCTGTTTCTGTATACGCCGGTATGCATACCGGTCTCGATGGAAGGACTAAGCGAGCCCTCAACCACATTTCCGTTAATATCGACAATAATTATATCCTCGGGCTTCATAACGCCGTAAGCCACGCCGCTCGGCTTTATCGCCACAAGGTTTGTCTGCGGATCTCTGACGCTTATATTTCCTCCCGAAAGCTGTGTAAAGCCTCTTTCAAATAAGTACTTACCAACCTCCACTACGATTTCCTTTTGTCTTTCAAGCATATTAAACAGCCGCCTTTCATTAAATTCTCTTTAGCATTTATTTTCATCTGCTGTCCTTATTCTATCACCTTAATATTGATATTTCTATTGATATTTTTAATAAATATCAATATTGGTTTTTGAACAATATCAATAAAGAAAAACATCATTGATAGCAATGACGTTGATTATTAGTATTTATATTTATATATTAATAATTTAACAAAGTGACAAATCAGGCTCATTTTTTTGCTTTTTAACTGCTCTTTTGCAAAATGTCATAATAATAAGTTATATGAGGTTTTGGCTTTATCTTGCAGTTTGCGAATATCCGTAAAATCAAAAAGCCCTTTGAGAAAAGGATTTCTCCTCTCTCAAAGGGCAGGTTGATAAACCGAAATTTGTGAATTACTTAAATAAAGCATATATAATAACGAATACAATGCCAAGAATTATGGAACTTATACCCGAAACAAGTGGCATTATCAAATTCTTCTTGCTGTTAACAATAGCTTTATCCGGCTTATCTTCATATACTCTTAGTTCCACAACATCATTAACCTTATATGTGCAATTAGGTGTAAACGATGAAATTCTGTGTGCAACTCTAAATGTTTTATTATTGTATTGAT
>ULNE01013426.1_pt1 | contig 20079 bp, 20 predicted proteins | sample 1951831 | NCBI WGS metagenome assembly ULNE01 (sample SAMEA4835568, study PRJEB28245) | human gut metagenome | biome: gut microbiome; material: fecal sample | place: Denmark | collected 2008 | reverse complement strand
CTGTGCCGGCTACGGCGATAGTATAGTTTTTCAAATCGCTCATAGAAAATAATTTAAAGCTTTTTCTACTATATGATGCATATCATAATACTTATATTCGGCGAGACGACCACCGAATATCACATTAGTTTCTTTGTCAGCCAGCTCTTTATATTTCAGGTATAAAGAATTGTTTTTCTCATCATTTACCGGATAATACGGTTCACTGCCTTCCGTCCATTCCGAACTGTACTCTTTCGAGATAACAGTTTTCGGACAAGCTTCGATATCAGCTCCAAACATTTCGAAATGCTTATGCTCGATGACACGTGTGTATGGAACTTCACGCTCTGTATAATTCACGACTGCATTTCCCTGATAGTTCGGTGTATCCAGCACCTCTGTTTCAAAGTTTACGGTACGATATTCCAGTTTGCCGAACTGATAACCATAAAATTCATCGATAGCCCCCGTAAACACAATCTTATCAGCCAGTGCAGAAAGCTCCTCACGGTTGGCAAAGAAATCACAGTCCAGCCGGGTTTCCACACCTTCCAACAGACGTTCAATCAATACATTATATCCACCGACAGGAATTCCCTGATACTTGTCATTAAAATAATTATTGTCGAAAACCAGACGTACAGGCAGACGTTTGATGATAAAAGCCGGTAGTTCCGTACATTTTCTCCCCCATTGCTTTTCGGTATAGCCCTTAATCAGTGCTTCGTAAATATCCTTTCCGATAAGCAGCTGAGCCTGTTCTTCCAGGTTACGAGGTTCAGTCACTCCCTGCTCCTTCATGCGTGCAACAGCTTCCGCCTTTTGCTCCTCAATTTTAGCTGTTGCTTCAGCAGGAGTCTTCACCCCCCACATCTGATAGAATGTGTTCATGTTGAAAGGCAAGTTATATAGCTTACCCTTATAATTAGCTACAGGCGAATTGGTGTATCGGTTGAACTCTACAATAGAGTTTACAAAATCCCACACCATTTTATTTGAAGTATGGAAGATGTGTGCCCCGTATTTGTGCACATTGATTCCTTCTATTTTCTCGCAATAGATGTTTCCGCCCAAGTGTAAGCGACGGTCAATTACCAAACATTTTTTACCTTGTTGCTTAGCTTTGTAGGCGAATACAGAGCCGAAAAGCCCTGCACCTACTATGAGGTAGTCGTAATGTTGCATCATATTTAATTAACTCAAATGTAAGACTATAATAATTTTATAATTCTGAACATCATCCAAGCACGCATCATATCAGTTGGCGATGATAGCCTGCACCTGCGTTTTGAAAGCCGCAATATCATTCACGACCTTCGAACCGAAGAATGTACTGCCGTTCTCCAGCGTCAGTTCATAGATAATCACCTCGTCACCTTATCGCCTTGATACGTTTCACCACCCCTGAATACTATCCCGGCAGAAATTGTCGCTGTTCGATTTCAACTCAGACAGTACACCCCGATCACACCGTTTCTTCTCTTCTGCTTTCTTAAGGCCCATAGATGCTGGAATAAAAGTGTAGCGATGGACAGATTTACATAGCTTGTGCCGGCTAAGGCTATAGTATAACTATCCAAATCGCTCATATTGGTATCAATTAAAATTTCAATTTAGCTGTAATAAACTGAGGCACTTTCCATGCCATTTTCTGCAGTTTCGTCCACGTAGGCGGCAGCCCGTGACTCCGGTACATGCGCACATCCTCTTGCCACATCTGTTTCCGTTTGGCACTGTCGGTAGAAAGTCCTCCCATCCGCATCCTTACGATGTATTCATTCAGATACTCCACCTTCAGATCCGCTTCATACAGATAGCGGAACAGAAAATCCGAATCCGCTGCAATCTTGTAGCTCTCGTCATACAGGCCCAGCCGGTCTATGCAGGACTTACGGATATAGCAGGTCGGATGCAGGGGAAGCCATCCGTGCTTCACCTTCCATTTACTGTACGAGCCCCCCATCCAGTTACGGATCACTTTGTCTGTATTCTGATAGTCCACAAACAACCCGTTGCCGTACACGAAATCCGCGCCGCTTTGCTCAAATTTCCGGACCATCTTACTGATGGTATCCGGGGAATACAGGAAATCATCACTGTGCAGCAACCCTATGACATCTCCGGTTGCTGCACGGATGCCCTTGTTGATCCCCTCATACATCCCCTTGTCCGGCTCCGAGATAATCCGGCTGATCCGATCCTTGTACCGATTGATCACTTGCAGGGAACGGTCCTTGCTGGCACCGTCCACTACGATATATTCTATCTCAGGATAATCCTGGGCCAGCACGCTTTCAATGGCTTGCCCGATAGTTTCTTCCCGGTTGAAACAGGAAGTGATGATAGAAACTTTCATCAAAAGAAATTTATTTTAGATATTGCGGAATGGTCTTGATTCCCGCAAATGTGAAAATATGCCTGTTAGTATACAATGTAATTATATGGCATATTTTATAAGAGTAGAAATGGAAAGAAATCTTATTTTATAATCCGCTTTCTTACAACCGAAGCCGGATTACCTTGATAAATGCAATATGCATCCATATTTTTGGTTGCAACAGAACCAACTGTCAATATAGCATGAGATTTAACTGTTACACCAGGGCAAACAACTGATTTAGCCCCAATCCATGCCCCATCCTCTACCACGATAGGAGCATTCCGATAATCAAAAGTAGACAATGTATAGTCATGATTGCCAGTCAACAATAATGCGCCTTGGGATATACAGACATTATTTCCAATAGTCACATAATCTAAATTATCAATCCAACAATCTTCCCCCAACCAGACATTTTCTCCCAAAGTCAGTTTCCAGGGAAATTTGATACATACGTTATTTTTTATGACTAACCCTTTGCCAATCTTTGCTCCGAAAGCTTTCAACAAAGCTATTTTTATCCCCATGAAGGGATTCCAGGAGGCACGGACAAACAATGCATTTGTAAAATACCACAATGTCTGTTTAATGAAACCTGCACCTTTATCAAAAGTGCCAGTAGAAAAAGAATCAAGATATACCATCATATTTTAAAGCAAAAGTCAAGATCTACTATCTGATTTTCCAAAATTGATAGATATAAACTCTTCATCTTTTTAGCAATAGCCTCTATGGAATAATTATTTTCCATCAATTCACGTCCTCTCTGCCCCATTTTAGATAAATCATCAACAGAAGTAAACATAGCCTGTTTTACAGCATTAGTTATCGCTTTCTGATTAAAATCTACCCACCATCCACATCGGTGTAATTCCAGTTCTTCCCAAGGAGAACCTTTTGTCGCAATACAAGGAATTCTTCTAATAAGTCCTTCCAATATTACATTTCCCAAATTCTCAAACTCACTGGGCATTGCCAAGACAGAAATGGAAGCTATAGCTTCATCTTTTTCCTTTCCTGACAAAAAACCAGTAAATCTTACATTATTAAGACTCAACCTTTTTACTTCAGACTTTAAAAACTCTTCATATTTATCATCTCCTCCTCCTATGATCAGCAACTCAGCATCTTTCGAAAGATCTTTCAATTCATGAAAAGCATAAATTAAACTCTCTACATTCTTACGGGGAGACAATCTGCCTAAATACCCCAGACGGAATATATTATCTTTCTTTTTCTCCGTATAGTCTCTTATTTCAATCGGATTAGGAATAATGGCAATGGGAGAAGTTACGCCCAGATTACGGCAGTGTTCCATTTCATCCTTACACGTAACATGCACACAATCAGCACGATTCAAATCATCTAATAAACGGCATTTCAAAGATAATTCTTTAAAAAATTTATTTGATTTTCGAATATCCTGAGGATAGAGCATACCTCGTGGAGTAATGATGTAAGGTTTCTTTTTTTTACGCGCAACATCTACCAATGCATAGGTAGGGTACTGCCATATGCCTTGTGCATGATAAATATCATACTCACCTAACGATGATATTTCTTTCTTCAGAACTGGCGAATAAGCCAATTTATGTTCCCAGGGAGCTTTAGCAAAATGAACGGGAACTTTTTCCCCCCTCAATTTCCCGGTTGGAGAAAGTGGATACATGATAATTTCAGCATCTACTCCTAATTGCTGTAAACCATATAAAGTATAATAGGTACTCATAGCTGGTCCACCGGCATTGACGTCCAACGTACCTGTGTGTAAAACTTTCATTGCAGTAACAAATAATAAACTTATACTAAATAGTCATTTCATCAAGAAAAGACATAACATCCATTATTTAACAGAATTATTTGTCTTTATAAGTATTTCCAAAGATTTTTTCAACAAAGAAATCTGGAAGAAGATTTATTGCGTATAAATAAGCAATAAATTCTATAGCTTTAATTAAGCCAAAGTGTTTTCTCCGAAAATAAAAATTTATAGATGGAGGTGATCCTAAAGGAGAATATAATTTTTTAAATCTTTGTATTAATGTTGTATTCCATTTTCGTACTCTACAAAAATGATTACTATAACCGAAAGCAATAGGTTCTCTTGTCGAATAAACCTTTATATGATTTTCTATTGCAGTCAGTCCATAATCTACATCTCCTAAATCATGATGGAAAACAGGATCTATGATACCTATTTTGCTTACAACATAAGCAGGAACCAATACAACATTTCCATTCATAAAAGTTATTTCTTGCGGATACTTATTGGGCTGAACTAGTTTTTTGTTCTTATCACTTCCTCCATATAAGATTTTTGTTTTTTCAAAATCTTCTATCAGTCCTGACACTATACATTCATTTTTCCCATAAGACATACAAGCCATCAATTCTTGTAAAAAAAATGGATACAGTTCTACATCATCATTCAGCCATAAATAAAAGTCATAACATCCTTTAACAGCTTCTTTCCAAGCTGTATACATTCCTCTGCTCCAAAAAAGATTGCCATCTCCCTTAATAATTTTGACTTGAGGAAAATTCTGTTTTATAGCTTCCGAAGTGCCATCTGTAGATTTATCATCTACTAAATAAACATGGCAATTAGGTATAATACCAAATAAAGATTTAAGACAAGCTAGAGTTTTATTCTTTCTATTAAAACATGTCAATAATACTGCAATTTTCATAAACTGATTTTCTATACTATATCCAATTTCTAATTAAATATGTAATATCTTACAGAGTAGCTGTATTTTTTAATAGAATTAATCATTTTGCTATATTTACACAATGCCCTTTATACAAACTATTTTTGATAAAATAAGCTAATAATATACTGGCAATTATATTAGAAGGAAATATCTCAAAGAGGATGAGCGGCATACTACATAAAAAATAAGCAATCAAAAACAATATGAAATCTTTTCTCTTCTTTAACCATGCTATCAATATCAAATAAATAAAAGATGTGAAACAAAACATAAATCCGATTAAACCCAAATTATGATATAAAGCTATAATATTAGAATCTGCTATAAAAGCTCTTTTAAGATTTAAATTAACTGCTGTATTAGTTGCTTCACCAAATGAATCTGATATAATAGAAGTTTCATTTATACATTCAGATAATATTGATAACCGGGTAGAACCAGAGACAATAGTATCGCCTTCACCTCTACCTGTCAGCAAATCTAAATTTGTAAATAAGACAAACACTACTATAGGTGAAAAAAATAATAATACTTTAAAATATCTTGAACTATAACTTTTATCAAATAAAAACATTATAAGAAAAACGAAAACACCAGTGGAAGACATCATCAAAACTAACGACAATATAGTAAGAATGAGCCCCATTTTTTTTATTCTTTTGCTAATTTCAAATGTACGAATATAAAAATAAGAAAATAGGACAAAAACAGATGCTGTATTAGATATATAAAAAAGCCCAGGTACTCTGTTAGATAGTCCTAAAAAATTTACACCTTGCACTGGTGGCATAACAAATAACTCTATTATTTGTACTCCAACTTGTAAAATTAGTAATACAAATAGAATTCTGGTAATTTTTTTTATAAAACCTACATCAATGTAAGGATATACTGCACCGGTTAATATAAATGGTATTATCCATCTGATACCAGCAACACAAAGACTCCTATCAGCTGTGAAAATGCAACAAATAAATATATATATTAACAAAATCAGAAAATAAATCTGAAGCTTAAATATTTTTGACTTACGTAAAATATCTAAAAAGCTTAGTAAAATGATTGCAACAAAGATAACATCTTTACCAACCTTTATATAAACAGGACTGTTTTCTAATCGAACCGGGATTAAACCTAAATTAAAAGCATACTCAGGAGAATTAAAAATAAGAATTCCAATAATTACTATATAAATTAATACACGAACATACTTATGCATACCAGATTCTTTATATAGAAAAAAATTATAGAATAATATTTCAGGAATTATAAATCAACAGATATTCGACCGCTTAAAATAGCATTTTATAATTCTCAAATAGAAAGCCAGTTTTAAAACAAACGTAAATAAAAAAAACATCCTATTATGCAGAAGGAAGGCTAAAAAAAATAATTTGAAGCCATATCTATTTTTATAGTCCTTTGATAATTCAAGAAATTCCACCAACGTAGTTTGAACAATTCTATTATTACACAAACTACGTATTTCAGAAATATTATCAAAAAAATGAAGCAACTTAATATCGTTTATTATACCTGTTTTAATACCTGCAAATAGGGTAAGGAAACAGATAAAACGACGTTCAACATCTAAGTCTAGCAACAAACTTTCTTTTGTTAAATATATGTTTAACTCTTCAATAAAAGCTAAAGCGCCCTCTGACATCTTTCTATTAAAACGACGAGTTGAAGAATTAGGATTTTCAACAATCTTGTATACTAACTTATCTAATAAACATATTTTCTCGGATTTTACATAAGTCTTCAATGTAAACATCATATCCTCACCTAAAACCAAGTCGGTATCAAATTTCAATAAATAAAATTGTAAAAAAGATTTTCGGAACAATTTAGCATAACTTCCATGAGTTGAACGTATAAAACGTTTTTCTAAATTATCTTTTGAAGTATGTGAATAATCTAAAATAGAACCCAACAACTGCTTACTTTCAATGATAAAATTACCACCTGAATACTGAATATTAGCACTTAGTTCTCCATCCATACACCCTTGCACAATATCAACCGGATTATTTATAATGCTATTAAACATACATTCTACAGCATCAGGAAGCAATTCATCATCAGCATCGACAAACATTACATACTCACCTTGAGAAACATCCAAACCATGATTACGAGCTACTGAGACTCCGGAATTTGGCTGAGTAAAAACTTTTACTCGGGAATCTTTCTTTGTCAATAATTTACAAAGAGAAAATGTAGAATCTGTTGAACCATCATCAATAATTATTATTTCAATATTTTTATAGGATTGGTTCAACAATCGATTTACACAACCTTCTATATTTTTTTCTTCATTATAGGCTGGTACTATAATACTAACAAGACTAAACATGCCTGCATTATTATCAGTATTCATATTATTCATAATAATTCAGCTACTTTATCAAACGGCCATCATGATCTAAAATACCATCACAAATTAAAGATCTTAACATAGTCTCTGCTATAGGGAACCTCTTATATTTTAATGGGCTGAAGATAAAAGCCCTAAAGGAATTAATTATCCGTTTAAATACATTCTTTTTTCTAACCAAGTAATTGGGCTTCTCACTTTGTAGCATAGAAATAATCGGCATCTCCTTTATTCGTAACCTGTGTTTGAGACAGAAAATAGGAATCAGATATTCTGAGAAATACCCAAAAATTCTTCTACCATTAGTATAAGGTTGTAATTTAACATACTTCTCTGTACAGCTGAGGAATCCAAAAACGAACTCCATCATTTGAGAAAAAATCTTCCACGAACAGAAAAACATATTAAATGCGTAATCCTTATTACCATTCATTATATAATCTACAGCGGTTTCATAATATTCCGGGTAAAATTCTTCCATCACTTTAAAGAAAATCACTCTATCTTCATCAGTTAATCCTTTAAATTTATAAAACAAAGTTGCAGGCAAATGAATAGCAGACGGTAAGATTATATCATAATTACTATTCAACAGACGATCAATATTTTTTACTGTAATTCTTTCTTCAAAATATCTACGATAGTGACAAAGACCTACATATTCAATATTTTTCAAATTTTTCCAAGCCCAATAACACGCTGTTAATTCACAATAAAATGGATTTTTTTCACTGATATTATCACCTGTATCATCTCCTATAAATTCAGCCATTTCCTCTTTATATTTAGAAACAGCTCTACCAACATGAATAGGCGTATATATATCATCTTGATAAACTTTATCAGGCTTATGGGTTGCCACAAGTATGACAATTTTATTAAAGTTTTCCATCATATAATTTTATAAGCAATTAAATTTAACACATCAAAAACGAGTCTCAGCACAAAATTTATCTAAATCAACCATATCATCAACCTTATAATATAATTCTGATGGGTTTTCCTTAAAAAATCGTTCAAGTTTTATTTGCATAGAACTATTATAGATTCGTCTTATTCCGGATTTTAACAACTTGGCAGGAGCTCCACCTATAACAGAATATGGTGGAAGAAAAGTATAATCTTTTGTCAATAAAGCGTTAGCAGAAGCTACAATTAAATAATCAGGTGTCTTAGTACCTTTTTTGATATATGAATGACTTGCAATCCAGTTATAATTACCTATAATTATTTCTTTTTTATTATATGAAACCTGCCTGTTTTCAACATCTACAGTATAATGATCATCAGTGTCCATAATGAAGGAATGAAAACCTATTCTACTTTGTACCCCTAATTCTAGTTTCTTTCTTATGAAAACATAACAACCATCCGATATATAATTCATCCCTTTTAAAATTATCAAACCTAGATTTTCAACAATAGATGCACCACCAATAGATGCAGAATCATATAGTTCAATAGTCCCGGCATTGAAAAACTTTGTTACACCTTGAGATTTAAAATCAGCATGTCCGATTTTTAATAATCCCGGCTTTAACGGACAATGAAATATAATCGTTCCTACTCTATATATTTTTACATTCTTATAGATAAAAACAGGACGATAAATAATTCCTTTTATACCAAAAGCTATAAAATTAAAAACTAAAGTCTTAAAGACATTTAAACTTTGATTAGGTACAGAAAGGCCTACTAATGAAAACAATAAACGTTTTATTTTATCTTTAATCATGATCTATAAGATTTTATTTTTTATATAATTAACAACAAACATCTTCTCCTCACCTCTCAAGCCAAATAGAAAAATGATCCCAATAGTCATAACAATACTAGTCATTGCATATACAAACAAGGATAAAAAGCTTTGAGAAAAAAGATATGAAATTAGATGGCTAACAACAAAAGAAATCAACAAGACTTTTAATACAGGTACTAAAACATCTATAATATATCGATTAATAGATAGTTTTATCTGCTTACAAACTATATATATTCTTAATAAATGCGCTCCAATATATAAACATAATTGTATCTGAAAAATAACAATTGGACTTCCACCTAATTTTAAAAATATATAGCCCAAAGGTATGATTAACCAAAAAAGAGCAGCTATATATAGCATTACTTTCTTTACATTCCCAGTCGCCAAACTACTTGTTAATAATGGACCAGCCAATGATTGTATCAAATTAAATACCATAGTATATTGCACAAATATACCTGTATATTCTGGAGGAGTTTTCAACCACCAAAATAAAATATCTTCAACTTTCATCATTATTGGAATACTAAACACCAACATTAAAAAGAAAGAGAATCGAGAAGTCCTGCAAACCAGACTATACATTTCATCTAAATTTCCAGATGAATATGTTTTCATAATCTGAGGGTTTTGAGCTGTCTGAAAATTCGAGCAGAATGAACCCACAGCGTTTTGAACTTGTACAGAAATCCCTTTTGCTGCATTAACAACTGGTCCAAAAAATAAATTCAATAAAATATTAGTACCTTGTGTAAGAGCAATATTTGCAATGTTTCCTAATAAATTCCACCCAGAGAAAGACAAAATCTCCTTATAAAGCTTCCGAGGTATCCGAGATATATTAAAATGCGTCTCAGGAAAATGTTTTATACAATAGATTCTATAAATAGAGGTAATTAATAATTGAATGCACATTAATAAAATTGCATACAAAATAAGTCTATCCCATTCATTTATTCCTAATAAAAAAATAACTGCAAATTTTAAAAAACCTTCTAATATTGAAACATAAGCAAATGCTCCCATTTTTTCATTTGCAATAATTGATGCATTATAAGGATATGAAATAATAATGAAACATGTTGCTACAACAGAACATTGAAAAGTCCAAAAAGCAGCATCAAATCGCTCTATAGGTATTACCATTTTATTATATAAAAACCATAAGCCTATTGTTTCAGCTAATAATAAAACAAATAAAGATATAAAGAAATGAATAACCTGACTGGCATTAAAAGCTTTATTAAGCCCTTCGAAATCATTTAATCCCAAATAATAATTCAAAAAACGTTGTGTCGATGCTGTCATAGCTCCACTGATAAAAGTAAACAATGCTACAACACCACCTATAATATTATATATACCATAGTCTTCAACACCTAACTTTTCTAAAATTAATCTTGATGCATATAAGTTTACAAGCATCATGAAAAGCATTCTAAAATAAAGAAGTAAAGTATTTTTTAAAAGTCGTTTATCACTTTCTTTGACCATAAACTATGTCGACTATAAATTAAGTTAACGTCCAATTCTAATATATCGTATAAGGAAAGCCGCTAGATGATACCAGCTTAGCATGATGCAACTATAAAAATTACATCTCATGAAGCAATAAATATAAATTTCCAATTTTAACTCCTTTCAGACAGGCACCTGCAGGCACCCGTCTAAAAAAGGTCCGCAAAATCAACAATTATTATTTACATATTATCTTGGAAAGAAGAAAGGTATTCCTTCAACTGCATCTTGCATTCAAAAATTTCGGATCTGTCCATCATCTCTTTAAGATGCTTGCGTCTGAGCGTGTTTTCTATGAGTTCTTCTAGTTCCATGTTCTCTGGTTTTCTTCACCCGGGTTCTTAGCTTTACCATGTTGCTAATGCAGAATGAGTTGTTGAAAACTCCTTTGAGTTCACCCACGGTCTTGTAGAGGAACCACAGTCTTTCAATATGGGAAAGAGTCATGCTAGTCAATGCCAATTTTGGAAGTTTACGCAAACTGCTGGGCCATTGATAAAAGTTCTTTTTCCATCTATTGTTTTTCCGGTTTTTCATCCAACTGCCGGGAAGCCTTCTGCTTCAGCTCTTCCAGCCGGGCACTGGCTTCGGCTACAATGGGACGGCTCTGAGGAGTCAGCGAAATGCGCGAATGACATTGGGAACATTCAAAAGCTTCTCCTTTCAGGAGCAGGGCCAGATCGAAATAGATAGGATTCCGACAGCAAGGACATGGAATTGCATTAGGCATATTGTTAGTTTTTTAAAGGTTTGTTTCTTCTGATTCTGTTTCCGTTTTCCGGAGAGGTACGGAAGCACGGATAGCTTTCTCGTAAAGCTCCATAACGGTAAGCAGTCCTTTCATGACCGGAGTCTTCCCGTCCCGGTCCGTTCCGTTTTCGCCATAATTTTAAGAAGATTGATACTCAAAAGGAACAAAAATGCTTTGACTGGCCAGCATAGAAGTAACCATCAGAAATTCCGGGCTTTCACAATGTCCCTTTATCAGTTCTGAACCAGCAGTATAACTGATTCCTGCATGAAAAGGATTGCTTTTGGAAGGATACGCAGTGACTTCTGTGGTAATATCTTTAATAGAACTTTGCCGTACATCGCCAGCTGTAAGCTTTGCATATCCGGCTATACGGTCACCTTCTATACGAGGACGATATTTTCTACAATTCTCATAACTCGGTTCCCAATAATCCATCCGGTTCACGGATACATAGTCTTCATCCGTTCCACTTTTCAATCTTACCAGATTGAATGCGGAAGGAGCTACTACCTCACCCAATACCATGGATGGAGAAAATATGATGCGTGCCAATTGTTCATAATCGGCTACATATTCACTGGCTGATATGACTTCCTGTTCTTCAGACACGGCCTATCTCTGCTTGAATTTGATCGAAAGCATTGGTCAGATTCTCCGGGGAAAACTCTTTCATCCCTTTGATCACCTTTTTATCTTTTCCCATGGCAAAGAATGAAAAATTTTCATTGCCTATATTGATGGAAGCCAACTGTTTTCCGGGAGCAGTAAGAAGTAATGTCCCGTTTGTATTTGGAAACAGGTTCCAGGCTTCAGACGCTTTTTCTCCGATGATTTCAAGGGCACATTTCGTATTCTCATACGCTGTCCGTTCAATGGGGAGAGCACCATTTTCATCCCAGTTCTCCGGCAGCAACTTAAGCTCCTCCAGCCTGTTCAATGCCTGCCTGATCCGTTTCTGCACGGCAACATTCCGGTACAAGTCGATTTCCGGAAAATAAGTTAAAACCTGCGGTAAAACAGGAAATGAAAGTTTATAGGAGTCTGCTGCTCCGTAGCAGTTCTTACTGACCGGATTCACAGACAATTCCATTCCCCTTTTTATACAGACTTTTGACAGACATATACCGCGTGATCTGCTTTCTCTTCTGCGGGAAACAGTCTCTGTCTGGATAGAATATGTAAATCCGTTCATGGTCAATTTTCTCCTCTTAATACGTGAATGATATTTTCAGTAACCACATACCTGAACGCATCAAACATAATGTCGTTCAATTCTGAAGCCAGACTGTATAGCTTCTCCGCTTCCATGCCTTCTGAAGGGACATAAGAAGCATGCAGGTCGAACAACAGATGTACGTTTGAATCGTTCATTACCTGAAAACCTATGGTAAGCTGCATACGGGCTTGATGGTCTAAATCCACCTGAGCCTCTTTGGTTACTTTTATCTGTTTTCCCTTCTCCAGTCTATATTTCTCCAGATCTTCTGTATGCTCCGGTTTGAACACATAATTCAAAGCATCCTTGAGGTCAAACCGATCAAGAGAAATATGAAACGGGAATCTGTTTCTTTTGGTCAGGGAAAGTTCCTGAATCCTGAACGACGGCACAACATCCTGCAAAAAGGTTTGTATCGTACAAAAGTGAACGGGCATTGTTTCACCAAAAGACCTGTAACCTTTCGGACCGATCGCTACCGTTGCGGTATCACCTTTGAAGGAATAGGTTGTCTCCGTTGTGCTGGAAGACAGTTCAGCATATTGATCTTCGCCTGAAGGAATATCCGTGACAGGGATATGAAATATTTTTTTACTGAATTCTCTGAATTTTTGCCAATACTCGGCCTGTGTATCAGAAGAAGAAAACCGGATATTGGCCGATACCGTTTGCAGAAAGGTTTGCGAATAAACCTCATGCTCTGTATGTGGATATGGATTGGTAAAATTCATAAAACTCAATATTAAGAAATCAACACTTATTTATTACAAAGAAACAAATTATTTTTTAGATTTTCCATAGAATGTACCCTTATTTTTCAGTTTTTTGTAAGTCTCCACTTTAAGTCCCCAACCACAACGGAACACTTCCGCAGATTCAGTGAAAGGCGCCGGAAACATCTCATTCCACTTATTGTCAATCTGTTACAAAGAAAATTCAAGCTTTTCTGCCAGCTTTGCCAACCTATATATAAACTTATAGGGAAAAGTGCGGACAGAAATGGATCTATTTTTGTCCGCACTAACTATAAAAGTTTTATTCAGCCCTGGCAAACCTGGCAGAACTGCCGGTCAGGGCCTGTCCTTTGGATGCCGTTCCCGATAGTCATCTTCCAGACTGTCAAGAAGTTGGATCAGCTGTTGCCGGAAGACCTCAGAGGAGCGGCGGAACTGCGGAAGGTAAATGCGGAAAATGTCGTAGTACTGGTTCAGATTCGTACTGACCCCTTTTTTACTTTCTCATACGTGCGGGCACTCATCGAGGCCCGGTCGCAGATCTCACGGATGGTTAATAACTTGCCGTCGACTTTCACACGGCGATGCAGCATCTCAATGTACCGCCCCAGGGCGGCATTGGGTTCATGATTTTGTGTCATTTTTTTAAATTTAAAAAATTCGACACAAATATATGTTAATTCTCTTAATTTATCTATATTTTATTACCGCCATGCCGGTAAGCAAGATTTGGTGGTTTACACGCCTTTCACAACCTTTGTGGAAAACTTTAAAACATCAATGCCATGGAAGACATTACATTCAGCCTTTTCAAAGGTTATGCGGACACCTTGCCGGCGGAAGCAACACTCAGTGAAATCATCCGGATGATCCGACAGGATCCCACAGTAAAACTACACACCCTTAAACACCGTTACTACGCTTCGCAGGGAAATGCCGCTGCTGCCGATAAGGAGAAATCTTCCTGTCCCTGCTTTTCCGTAGCCGTCCGTTTTCAGGGCGGCAAGCGGAAGAGGCATATCTGCGGATGGACTTCCGTCGGGCTGGTGGACATCGACCACCTGGAAAAGGCTGCTCTGCCGGAACTGCTCAAGCGGATCGTTGCCGACCCGCATACCCTGCTCACCTATACCACAATCAGCGGAGCGGGCATCCGGATTCTCTACCGCATGGAGCACGATGAAAACACCCTGCAAAGGGCTGTCGCCTCTCCGCTTGACGAGAACGCATACCTGGCTTCGGAAGCGCAGTACCGGGCGACATTCCTGCTGGCAAATGACTATTATGCCCGACTGCTGGGAGTGGAATGTGACCTGAAATGCAAAAATTCAACCCGCCTGTGCGGGCTTGCCCACGATCCGGAACTTTTCTTCAATCCGGATGCTCTTCCCTTCCGGGCTGAGGTGGTTCCCAAAATCCGGAAACGGATGCGCAACTACCGGCTGGAAAGGGCCGTTACCACTGCCCGGAAAGAACTGGAAGCACAGGGGGTGACCTACGAACCGCACCAGCACAACGACTACATCATGCGGATGGGATATCTGCTCAACCGCTACGGGATAGACCAGGATCAGGCTACGGAATGGGCGCTGAATACCTTTACCGGTTACGACGGCGACATAGCTGGAATCTTCCGCTCGTGCTACCTGCAGACGGAAGAATTCGGTACACTGTCGCCCAGCACCGGAAAGGACAATGCACGGCAACCGCTGGCTGGCGTGGCGGAGATCGAGGATTTTCTCTGCGGTCAGGGTTCGTTCCGCCGGAATGTCATTACCGGCAAGTATGAGGTGGACTTCACCCGCGAAAACCGCGAAGAGGATTTCCGGGAAGTGGACGACCACATTGTCAACTCGCTCTGGGCACGCATGAGCAAAACAAACAGCCGCGTGCGGATCTCCGACCTGCGCAATGTGCTGGAGTCGGAATTCGTGGCGGACTACAATCCGTTTCAACTGTATTTTGACGGGCTGGATCCCTGGGACGGACAGACGGACTACATCGGCGAACTGGCCGATACACTCCATACGGTACAGGGTCCCGAGGACTGCCGGAAGTATCTGAAAAAATGGCTCGTGGGCTGCGTGGCAGCGCTCTTCGACCGCTCGGTGGTGAACCACGAGATTCTGGTGCTGGCCGGTCCGCAGGCTACCTACAAGACAACCTGGCTGAACAACCTGCTGCCGCCGGAACTGCGGAAGTATTTCTGCGTGAAGTCCGACTTTGCCCAGATGACCAAGGACGACCAGCTGCGCCTGACGGAATTTGCCCTGATCTGCCTGGAGGAGATCGAGGAGCTGCGGCCGGAGGCGCTGAGCCGCATCAAGGCGGTTTCGACCACCCTGATCATCAACGAGCGGAGGGCGTACGGCCATTTCAAGGAATCGAAGCCGCACATCGCCAGCTTCTGCGGAACGACGAACAATGTCAACTTCCTGACCGACGTCTCAGGCGACCGCCGCTGGTTTCCCATGGAGATCACCGCCATTGATGATCCGTATACGCACCCCGTGAACTACAGGGGGGTGTATGCCCAGGCTTACGCGCTCTGGAAAAGCCGCTTCCGCTACTGGCTGAGCAGCAGTGAGGTGGCGGAGGTGAACCGCCGCAACGAGTATTTCCGGGCACCGGATCTGGAAGCGGACCAGATCCAGACGTATTTCCGCCGTCCCCTGCCGGGGGAAGCGGCTGTCTTCATCACCACGGCCCAGATCATCAGCCGCATCAGCGGGGGAATCCGCCAGCTGATGAGCCCCGCCAAGGTGAACCAGCTGATGAAGAAGCTGGGCTTCGAGGCGGTGCGCAGCGGCAACAAACGGGGCTATCTGGTAGTGGAACTGACACTGGATCAGGTGAACCAGAACCGCAGTGCCCTGGGGCATTACTTGCGGGAAGCGGAAGCCTGATATTCCGCAAGAGGATCAGGACAGGGCGCTGCGGAACTTCTGCCAGTAATCCTTACCGAGAAGTTCCCAGGCGGCCACGCCTGCAACGGCGAGGAAAATCCATCCCAGCACGATCACCTTACGGCTGGTGCCGGAAGGTTCTCTCGGAACGACGGCAGGTTCCACCACGGCAAAGACGGGCTTTTCTTCCTGTACCTTGGCCCGGGCCACCTGCAGCTGCTGGGCTACCTGGCTGTAGACCTGATAGGCCAGCGACATATCGTTCTGAAGCCGTTCGCGCTCGGCCAGGGTACTCTGGAACACCACGTTGCTGTTGGCATCCACATATTTTGCATACCGCTGCTGGGCTTCGTAATATTCCGCCTGACGCTCCCGGTAAAGCTGTTCCAGGTAACGGCAGTCTTCCTTCGCCTTGCGGGTACGGTAGGCTGTGATATACTGCTGAAGCTTGGAAACCACACTGTCGGCCACCGTAGCAGTGACCTTGGGATCCTGCAGGGTAACGGTCAGCGTAGTAATCGCTGTTTTCTTATCTACATCTGCCAGTACAGACTGACGAAGAGACTGTAATTTTCCGGCTTCTTCTTCAGAAAGTTCAATGGAACCTCCGGCCAGGGAATCAGCAGGCAGCTCTTCCTTGTCACCGCCCAGCAAAGACTTGATGCCGCCGACTGCCATGCCGGGAGCACGCAGAATGTAGCTCCACCAGGGAGCGGACTGTTCGTCCAGATAGGCAACAAGGGTGGTATCCACCTTGCCGTCGGCCGTACGGACACGGGCATCGAAAAGTTCCAGCAGGAAAGGGGTAGAGGCTACAATATCGGGGGCCAGTGTCGCATTCAGGGCATCCGGACTGTCGCTGCCCATACTGGTTCCCAGAAACGAGGCGGCCATACTGGCCAGTCCTCCCCCGCTCTTGCCGCTGCCCATTTCAGGGGAAAGGGTCACGCTGACCGTATATTGCTTGGGAATGCTCAGGGCAATGATCACGCCTGCCAGCAGTCCCACGGCGGCAGCCAGATATAACTTCCTGCGGATGGCAAATATGCGACGGATCAATGCCATCCAGTCAATTGTCACTTCGTCCTCCTCCCCGCCTTCGGGACGGGTGAAGAGGGGCTGTTCCATCTTATCAGTTTCCTTTTCTTCCATAGGTATTACTTCTTGATCAGGTTCGTAATTGTGGCGAACATGGTAGCGAGGGAGCCGAAGGAGCTGGCATAACCCAGGATCTCACCCACATTGACCTTGCGGTCTTTCTTGCTCGGCACAATAATTTCACACCCCGGTTCGATCTTGTCGCTGTCGCGGCTGCCCACCTGGGTGACCTGACCGTTCATATAGATAATGAATTTTTTGGATTTCTTCGCATTGTCGGCATAGCCTCCTGCCTGGTCGAGGTAGTAGCTGACATTCTTGCCTTTCAGGTAGGCCACCGTGTTGGGAACCATTACGGCACCGTCGATCTTCACGGTGTTGTTCATCTTGGGCACACTGATGACATCGCCTTCACGCAGCACCAGGTCGTACTCGCCGCCGGGATTGGCCAGGGCTTTCTCCAGATCGAGTCCCACACTGAAAGTGTCTTCCACACGCACACCCAGCGAGTCCATCATGGCCTTGCCGAACTGGCGGTTCATGATCTCAAGGACATCGCGCATGCGCTTCTTTTCATCCTCATTCGCCACACGGGTCAGTTTCGCTCCGCGCAGGTAGGCCCTGGGAGTAGCACCTCCGGCCTTGCGCAACAGGTCGGACAGGCGTTCTTCGCGGCTGGTCATCGCATAGGTACCGCCAAACAGCACTTCGCCGGTGACCTGTACGTTCTGCTGGGCCTGATAGCCCGGGCTGCGGCGCACGAACACCTGATCATAGGGCTGGAGCACAAATCCCTGCTGGCCGTCGATCACAAAGCCGTCCTTTAGGGCAAAGGTGAAGGTCTGGCCGATGCTGTCGGTATAGCTGGTGCTCCTGGGGTCCTTGATACGGCGGGAAACATCCACCCGTACGGTAGAGGCAGCCTCACGCAGACCTCCGGCACGGATAATCAGGTCTTCCAGCGTCATGTTGTCCGAGAAGGAATAGCTGTCCGGACGGGCAACCTCGCCATAGATCATCACATCGCCGCGGTCTTCCAGGTCATGGATGCTGGGGATGTTCAGGATGTCATTCTTCTGCAAGGGGATATCGGGAGAAGTACCGTTCAGGATGCCTGCCACATCGACACTGACAATCTCGGTCGTCAGGTCGGGACGCTCGCGCTGAAGCACGGCACGCTTCATAAAGGCATCGCCGGTCAGCCCTCTGGCCTCGGTGATCAGGGCACGGACGGTGTTGAGTTCTCCGCTCAGCTGGTAAATGCCGGGACGATAGACCGCACCGCGGATTTCCAGTTTGTTGGTGAAGCGGTTCAGGATGGCTTCGGCCGTCACCACGTCGCCGTTGCGCATCTGGTAGGCACTGAAGTCCTTGTCCCTGACGGTATTGATCTCATATTCTTCCCCGTTCTGGCGAACCACACGGAGGGATTTCGTATAGGCTTCGGCATCGAATCCGCCGGCATACTGAATCAGGGTGGCCAGGGATTCTTTGGCTTTCATTTCGAAACGCATGGGGCGCTTTACGTTGCCGCTGAACTTGACCATCACTTCATAGGCAGGCACAATGATGACATCGCCTTCCTGCAGACGGATATCGTCCTGGATCTTGCCCTTCATGATGAAGTCGTACACATCGACATCGGCGATCTTCTGTCCGGAGCGGACTACCTGCACGCTGCGGAGACTTCCGATCTCGTTCACGCCGCCTGCCCGGTAAAGCGCATGGAAGACGGTGGAGAAGCTGCTCAGGGCATAGGTACCCGGCTGCATCACCTCACCCATCACATTGATCTGGATGGTACGGGTATTGCCCAGGGTCAGACGGATTTCCAGATTGCCTTCGGCACTGTCGAGACCGCTGTACGTCTTGCCCAGCACCTTCTTGAGGTAATCATTGGCCGCGCTCACGGTCATGCCGCTCAGGGAAACGGGGCCGATCTTCTCAATATTGATGGTTCCGTCGGGAGAAATCTGCTGACGGATGGTATTCTGGCTGGTACCCCAGATGTCGATGATCACCTCATCGCCCGGGCCGAGCCGGTAGTTGGGCGGAGTGGCCAGATTGACACTGGGTTCAAAGGTAAGATTGCGGGTATTGAAAATGTTGCGCCCGAACACCTGGTCCTCGCGGGCAAGTTCGGCAGCATCGGGCTGCGGAGTTTCCAGCGCTGTGGAAGTGTCCTCCTTCACCGCCTCGCGCAGGCGGGCTTCATTCAGTTCGGTACCGCTCATCTGAGAGGCATTGACTCCCTGCTGTTGTTCGTACAGTTTCTTTACTCGTTCGGCCTGTTCGCGTGTGACGCCTCGCCGCGCCAGTTCAGTAGCCAGCTGACGCTGGTCCTTCCCTTCGGCCATCCCCTGTTTCACGTACTCCAGTACCTGCTGGTCGCTCATGGTCTGTGCACAGACAGAAGGAGCAGCAAGGAACAGACACAGAAACAACGGAATTACCAGTGAATGTTTCTTCATATCTACTTCTTAAGTTTTTGTATAATGATTGTTTTTATTGACTTTCAGGGCTCCCCCAGCGCCTCGACGATCAGGCGGACCTGAGCGGGCGTAAAGCTGCGCACCTTCTGGCTGAAACCGGACGCATGAAGCGCGTCGACCAGTGCAGGCTGCAGGGAAAT
>ULNE01037070.1_pt1 | contig 20874 bp, 29 predicted proteins | sample 1951831 | NCBI WGS metagenome assembly ULNE01 (sample SAMEA4835568, study PRJEB28245) | human gut metagenome | biome: gut microbiome; material: fecal sample | place: Denmark | collected 2008 | reverse complement strand
CGACAGATTCTCGAGCGTGACGAAGCCTATTCTCTCGACATTGACGCAATGGTGCTGTGGACGCTTCATGTTTACCTCGGGTTCGGTAAGAAGCGTCTCGAGAGATTCTACCGGGATATGTTGAAGGAACACATTCACATGAGGGAGGTCTACGAAATGGACGATACCTACCCGGAACGCTACAAACTCAAGGAGCTTTGCAATGTCGATGTGGAAGCTCTGAATAATGAATTTAAGGAGGTTATACACAATGTATAAGTTGAAGAACGTCAACGGCAGAGTGAACGCTCTGCTCCGCACCGGGAAGGACTTTGTAAAGAACAACCTCTCCGTGTCTGCGGCACAGCATATCATTGATACTGGTAAGCTGGTGGAATCTGACAACCCGGACTACCCTATCTGCATTGATAACCAGTGGTATTTCGAGGGTGTCGAGGTCAAAAAGACAGCGAAGAAAGCCCAGTTGAGTTCCATGTATGGGGAAATGAAGGAGGGCAAGTAAATGAGCCGAACTTTCTACTCCGAGTATGTGAATCATTGTCTGCGATTCTATGCTCGACACGACAGACCGAAGTTCCACTCGGAAGCAGACAAGCATAACTGGGCGGCGTGTGACAGCGCACTCAAGTCGTTCTCCGATAATGACCGAGCAATGCTCCTGTGTATCTATCGTGAGGGCGATACCGTCCCGGACAATATCTATCAGTTGGCGAAGTCCAAAGGTATCTCACAGGACAGCATTTGGAAGCTCGTAAATGAGCTGGAAAGAAAGGTGGCAAAGCGGCGTGGTTTACTATGACAATATTCCCGAGGAATTAAAGAAATTCGACCAGTGGGTGTGTGCGAATGATGGAAGCAAAGTCCCTATGAAAGCATGGGAGAACGAAGCCGCTTCCTCCACCAACCCGGAAACATGGTCTGATTTCGAGACTGCTCTCGAATCGTACAATCAACACTATTACGACTACTGCGGTTTTGTGTTTGCGGACAATGGGTATGTCGGGATTGATATTGACGAGGGGTACGATGAAGACGGTCTTATGAGCGTCCTCGGGGCTGATATTGTCGGTAAGTGCCACAGCTATACGGAGAAATCCCGGAGCGGGCGTGGATTCCATATCCTACTCCGTGGAACTCTCCCCTTCAAAGGTAAGAACAATCTTGCTGGCGTGGAGATTTACAAGGCGGCTCGATACTTCATTATGACTGGGAACACCCTTCTCTACCGAGAAATCATCGAGAACCAAGAAGCGATTGATTATGTGGTGGAGAAATACTTCCCGGAAGCTCGAGAGACCTCCGATAAGGTGGTTGTTGGGCGAGACAAGATATACGCCCCGGTATGGGAAGAACCTGTCGTAAATGGGCGTGTAAAGCTCCGTCCAGTATATCCAAGAATCCCGGACGGAAGCCGCAATATCCGTCTCACCTCCCTCGCTGGTATGCTCCACAAACAAGGCTACTCCAAGTCACAGATTTACGAGGAGCTGTTGTACGCCAATACGGTTGCCTGTGACCCACCTCTTGATAGGAACGAACTGCGAACTATCTGCAACAGCGTCACGAGGTATAAGCGATGAAGATTAAATGCTGTAAGGACTGCGTTGCTCCGAAGCGACACCCCGGCTGTCACGGTGTATGTCCCGAGTACCTATACGAAAAGGCACTGTGGGAGGAAGAAAAGAAAGTCATTCGTGAGGAACATAGGCGATTCAGTGAGCTATACGAGCAACGCTCCGAGGGAGTGCGAAAAGCACTTAAACATAGAAGACGATAACTTGCACAGAAAAGATAAAAATTTATCTTTTAGGTATTGACATTCAATCTTGAATGTGTTATCTTATAATCACAGCGAGACAAAAACTTATCCAATAAAGATTAAGGAGGATTTTATCATGGAAGTTATGAGAAACATGACTATTGACACTGAACTGTTTGAACTGTGGGACATTATCTCCTTCACACTCACCACAGGGGAAAAGGTTAAGGCGAAAGCCATTCGTGAGACCCCGAACGGTATGCTTTTCATCACCGTTGACTGTCTCAAGGACGAGCAGAAAATGTTCGAGAATCCCGGCAGAGCCGAAAAGGTTGACTACGAACATTCCGACCTTCGCAAGAAGCTGAACGGAGAAATCTTCGAGAGCTTCCCGGAGGAAATCAAGGGTCGCATGGTTGGTATGCGAGTAGGTCAGACGAACTGCTTTGATATGCTCCGTATTCCTACTGAGCGTGAAATCTTCGGAGAGAACCCTTACGGCAAGGACGAGCCTGTATCTGTGAGACGCTTCTACGGCATGGAGAACCGCCGTGAGCGTATCGCTTTCCAAGGCTCGGAGACAGGTACATGGGAATGGTACTGGTTGCAGAATAAGGTTGAAGATTCCGCTTCCAATTTCGCCTTTGTCTCCAGCTACGGTATTGCGTACTACTACTACGCTTCCAATTCTGTTGGCGTTCGCCCGGTCTTTCTCTTATCCTAAAATCTCGCCCCCTTGTGGGGCGAGTTCAATAAAGAACGGAGGTGAATGTCGTGCAGACAAGATGTGAAAACTGTAAGAAAAGATGTGTCTGCCACGCTTGCCCTCTACATAATCAATGCCGCTACACTTTGAGGTGCAAATCCTCAAAGTGTTACTGCGGAAAATATAGGAGGTTATCAGAAAATGGAACAGAACAAAATCTGTCCTCTCCTCACGACTAACACTGTCGTAGACGAGAATAACACCGTGAAAATTGGCACACAGCCTGTTTTCTGCGTAACCGAGCAGTGTTCGTGGTGGTTGGAGGACAAACAGAAATGTGCAATCGCAGTTATGGGAGGTAAGAAATAATGGCATATTACATGAATAAGAGCGTCCCGGCGAAGCGAGGAGATATTTTCTACATTTCCAACTCCAAGTGCTACGCCACAGACCCGAGTAATGCAGAGGGAAGACCAGCAATCGTTGTCTCCTCTGATAAATTGAATGAACACGCAGATGTTGTCGAGGTGGTCTATCTCACCACCAAGGAAAAGCGTCTCATGCCTACTCATGCAGAGGTGCTGTGCAAGATTCCTTCACTCGCTCTGTGTGAGACCATCTACACGGTCAATAAGGACAGGCTGGGCGATTTCGTCCGTACCTGTACCGATAAGGAAATGGAGGGTGTCAATGCTGGAATCCTCTGCTCACTCGGTATCGCCGCTCCTGTGGTCGATGGTGAGCCTGTTGACAACTCTGTAACGGTCGAGAGGAATCTTTACAAGCACCTCTACGAAGACCTTCTCAATAAGGTAATGGCGAGGTGATAGATAATGCAAGAGCTTTTCGAGACACGCAACGGTCGTGTCATTATGGACGAGGACTTATCCTCGAAGATGTATCTGATTAAGCAGTATCACCCGGAAAAGGCTGACGAGACTTCCAGCGGCTTTGAATGGTCTGAAATGGGTATGGCTAACCTGTTCGGCTTGCTCTACTCTCACGAAGCTCGCTACTGCCCGGAACACAAGAGCTGGTACACCTATCACGAGGGAGCATGGCGTAAGGACGAGGGAGCAATTCTTGTGTCCGAGAAGATTAAAGATTTCGTCCGTCTGATGATTCTCTACTGCGGAGAAATCGAGGACGATGATACCCGAAAGTCCTACACCGGGTTCGTCAATAAGATGGGTGACAGGCGTATGCGAGACAGAATCCTCAAGGACGCAACAGGTGAGCTTCGTATCTCTGCTGTGCAGTTTGACGCAGACCCTTATCTGATTAACTGCTTGAACGGTACATACGACCTTCGAGACTTCTCCTTCCGGGAACATAGCTGGGACGATTTTCTCACCATGCAGACAGCATTTAGCCACACTATATCCAAGACGGTTAAGTGTAAACGCTGGGAGAAGTTCATTAAAGAGGTCACACAGAATGACGAGGACAAGGCAGACTTCCTTCAAAGAGCTTTGGGTTATTCCATGTTGGGTATGAGCAATGAGGAGTGTATGTTCATTCTTCACGGTAAGACCACTCGTAACGGTAAGTCTACTCTGCTCAACACCATCGAGACTATGCTCGGTGACTATGCCAAGGTTGCCCCGGTCGGTATGATTTGCCGTGGAGACCGTCAGAAGGACGCAGAAGCCGCAAGCCCTACCCTCGCCGGGTTGAAGGGCAAACGCTTCGTCACAATGTCCGAGAGCAACGAATACGGCAAGTTGGACGAGGAGAAAATCAAACAGCTTACAGGTGGTGAGAAAATCTCCGCGCGTGCGCTGTACCAGTCGGCAATCACATTCAAGCCGCAGTTCACCTTATGGCTTTCCTGTAACGACCTTCCGATGGTAACAGATAAGTCCCTGTTCGCTTCCGAGCGTATCAAGGTGGTAGAGTTCAACCGCCACTTCTCCCCGGAGGAACAGGACACTCACCTAAAGGACGAGCTGTGTGAACAGTCCAGCATGAGCGGCATTTTCATGTGGCTGGTGCGTGGGTATATCCACTACAAGGAACGTGGACTTGCAATGAGCGGCAGTCTGAAATCGGTTGTCACCAAGTACGAGCGTGATAATGACCTCGTGTTGCAGTTCCTCGAGAACCGCTGTGAGCGTGTCCCGGAGGAAAGCTCGCCAACCGTTATCAAGGCGAAAGACCTGTACAACGCTTTCAAGATTTGGGCGAAGTCAGAGGGTGCTTATATCCTGTCGGCTCGTAAGTTCAATTCTGAAATGGAGCGTCACCCGGAATGGTTTGATAGGAAATCGACCTCGAGCGGCTATGCAACTTACTGTGGTTTGAAATTGAAGGAGGTGCTGTAAATGAGCGGACAAATCGCATTGCGTCCGTCATACTGGGCGAGCGTTTCCGGCGGCAAAGATAGTTTGTATATGCTGAATTACATACTTCATAACCTCGATAGATACCCTCTCAACGGAGTTGTCCATTTTGAACTCGAAATCGACTACCCTTTTATCCATGATGTTATCGACCACATGGAATCCGAATGTAAGAGGTTCGGTATTCAGTTTGTAAGAATCAAACCCCGGAAGTCATGGGGAGAACTGTATGATAAATATGGTTTCCCAACGAGAAAAGCAAGATGGTGTAACGGTCACTATAAACTTGACGCAAGCAGACAGTTAGGTGAGTGGCTGAAAGAAGTCGGTTTTTATGTAGTACATTATATCGGGTATTGTGCTGACGAGGAACGCCGTTTCAACAAACGGTTGAGTGCCAAAAAGTTAGAGATATACCCTCTTGCAGAAAACGGTATTAACGAAGATGTGATTTTAGAATGGGCGAAGACACAACCTATCTTCAATCACTACTACGAGATTAACCAGCGTTGCGGTTGTATGTACTGTCCCATGTCCTCTTATCTGAACTTCGCATACCTGTATAAATACTATCCAGATAATTTCAAGTTTATGATTGGAAAAATGCGAGAAACCGAAAGATTGAGAGAGAGCTCGGTAGACCGTTCTCTGTGATTTCTTCAAATCCTAAATACAACTCGTATTATTTGGAGAATATCATCAAGACAAAATGGCTCAAAAAGCTCAATGAAATGGAGGGAGCACAATGCAGTTAGCAGAAAAACAGGAGTTGGTACGGCTCTTGAACCTGTACTAAGCTGACCTTCTCATTGACAACGACAACAATATCCGGGAAGCCGCAAAGCACCCGGAGAAGAAATGGGAAGGTACTTATAAAACTGGTGTGAAAGCCCAGTATGAACACGCTCGTGTCATTGCCGCAAAACTGTCGGTAGAAATCGGCAAGTCGGTAAAATCTTACTACGAGCTGTAAAGGAGGACACTGTTATGAATATGGTTTGCAAATGTGGTGGCAAGGAGTTCTTCACCGAGGAACACGGCAATCAGACTGGGCTTTACTGCTCCGCTTGTGGTAAGTGGCAGAAATGGCTCAAGAAGGACGAGATACGACTTTTCAATCATGGTGTCAAGGTGGAGAACGCTTCTCTGCTGGAACGTCTCAAGGCTCGTATCGAGAAGAGCGCAATCAAGGTATCTACCGTCAAATCTCCTCACACCTACATGAAAGCTGTCGGCACGAGGGAGCTTGAAAAGATTCTCGAGGAGGAGTTGGGAAATGAAGACACGAAATGACATACTTGCCGAATACGTCCGCAGTCGTTACCCCGAGATTGAAAAGACCTTTGACTTTGCCGCCTACTCTGCTGGTGTGGCTCTTAAAGAGTTCGGCAGATGTATCAAAGAAGCGTTCGGAGGTACTGGTAAGGAGGTAGACGATGTTTGCGATTCAGAACATTAAGACCGGGAAGTTTTTGTACGGCACAGACTACCGATACCGTCCTCCTCACCAGCGTACCAGCAATACGAAAATGCTCACTTACAGCTCTATCGCAGAAGCCGCACATGACTTTTGGGTTAAGAGGAAGTGCGGCAAAGATTACAGAATCGTTGTGCTGAAATCGGTTGAGGTTAAGCGAGTGATTGACTACTACGAGAGCAAAAACTTCATTTAACACAAAGCGGATAAGTATTTATCAAAAACGACATTTACCAAACTATCTGAAAAGGATTGAAAAACAATCTTTTTACAAGAACGAGTTATTCTTATTATTACAGTAGTTAAAGTAGCTGTTCTCAAGGTATTGCGTGTAACTTCCTCTATATAGAAAATTCCCTATATATAGAAGTTATACGCAAAAACCGATTTTCAACTACTTCTACTACTGCAATAAGAATAAGAAGAAAGGAGACTGAAATGGATATAGACAAACTGTTAGCAGACAGTTCCGAGGAGACTGTTGCGACTAAGGAGACTGTTTCCAGCGAGGAGAATGTCGGAACGAAAGCCGTTGCGACTACTGGAAAGAAAGAGACAAAGCCTAAAAAGAAAGGTAAACCGAGGGGGGGCAACTCTCCTGTGATTGGTACGAATGGGTTCAACCTTGACGCTGGGGATAATGCGAAGTTCTTGAGTGTCAACATGGCACTGTTCAATATGCCAAACATTGATATGGAAAGCGAATCGGAGGTTCAGCAACGACTTTCCGACTATTTTGCGTTGTATGCGAACGCTGATATGAAACCGACTGTTGCTGGTATGGCGATGGCGTTGAATGGCATGAGCAGACAGACGTTGTGGGCTATTACACATGACGCTCCGTTGGGTGGGCGTGGAAATTATAGCACGTTGCCGCCGAGCGTGACTGACACCATTAAAAAGGCGTACTTTTTGCTCGAAAATTTGTGGGAATCCTACATGAACTCCGGCAAGGTCAACCCGGTAGCTGGTATCTTCCTCGGCAAGAACAACTATGGCTATCAAGACAAGACCGAGTACGTTCTCACACCAAACCAGCAGAACGACAACGACTATTCCGCTGATGAAATCAGAGAACGCTACATTGCAAGCGACCAACAGAAGCGACTTTCAGCAAGCAACTCTGACGAGGACACGAGCGACTAAGCGACTTTCGCCCACGCTCCGACTTTCCGACTATCAGCCGAGCGACTTTCGACTATCGACTTTCGACTATGAAACTGCTCCGGGATTTCCCGGGGCTTTTTCTATGCAAAAATTCACGGAAATTTTCAGAAAATCAGCCGGACACGGCACTCACCTCTTTAATGCTTTAATACAATAAAGCAAAATGCACCCCGGGCGGCGTGGGTGAACGTGTCCGGCGGCGTTTCTTCTATATAATGCGAATTTTGCGCCCGGTGCAATTCGTAAATTTAGAATTTATGTGTTGACAATTCGCATAATAAGAATTAGAATAACAATAACAACACAAACAAGATAAACCGCCAACACGAAAAAGATAAATTTTTATCTGAAAAGTATTGACAAACAATCTTGAAAGTGTTATTGTATAGTCAAGGCAAGACAAGAAACAACACTAAAAAGATTATATGGAGGTATTCAAAATGAAAATTACGGTTGATGCTTACGACATGAAAGAAAGATTTGTTGCAATGGATAGGGATTATTACACGTTTGAAGGGCTTGAAAGTTTACTTGATTATTATGATGAAATTGATGAAAACATGGAGCTTGACGTTATTGCAATTTGTTGTGATTGCACCGAATACGGCGAAGGGGCGGCATGTTCGTTTGATGATTTAATTAACGAATACGGCTATAAATACCCGGTTGAAGAATGGCTTGAAGATAACGCACTTGAAGAAAATGAGTTTGACAACGATTTATATATTGATTCGTTGGTTGAACGCCTTGAAGATGAAACAACGGTTTTGCACGTTGCAAACGGTAATTATATAGTATTTGCTTTTTAAGGGGGTGCAAATTATGAAAAGAGTACACGAAAATATTAAAGAATTTGAAAATGGTAATTTATCAATCCGTTTCCCGGCTGAATATATGGAGGGGCTGAAAAGTAACAAATATTCAGCTATTGAAGTTATTAGTTGGGTACTCGATGAAGTAGATTGTTATTTTGTCGGTGATGAATTTTGTTTAAGCAATTATACAATGGGTGCAATGATTTATAATTGCTATTCTGATTTAGTTTATATTATTGATTTTAGCGATATAGAAAACGTGTTAGCTGCCGGGCGTTGGTTGCGTTTATATGCAAGAATCCCGGACACAAACGACAGAGAAATTATAAATGAATGGAGGGCGTAAAAATGAAAAGATTTGAAAGTTTATGCAATGAATACCGGGAAAATAAGCGTTTAATTGAAGAATTGCAAGCTATGAACGATTCTATAAAATCGGATATTCTTGCAATCATGGGAAACGATGAAATGCACGTTGAAGGGGCGGCAAAAGCCACTAATAAAACGGTTGTTTCAAGTCGTTTTGATTCAAGCGGATTTAAGAAAGAATACCCGGATTTGTTCACCGAATACAGCCGGGAAACAAGTTACAAGCGTTTTTGTGTACTGTAAAGGGGGGTTATATTATGACATATTATAAATTTGTTTCGTGGGACGTTCCCGCATTTGAAACGATTTTAACCGGGCGTATTCCGGCGGCGTTGCTTGCCGCTGATAATGGAAATTTACAGTTGAAAAGTAATGTAATTGAAATTATGGAGGTTAAAAAGGATTGATATTATTATGTATTTTGATTTTTCCGTTTGTTGTGTTAGCTGATTTATTAAAAATGAATAAATGATTTTACAACCCCGGTTATATGCCGGGGCTTTTTCGTGCGTGTACCGCCGCCCGGTAAACGTAAAATATAATCAAGAATAGCCGCCCGGGGTGAACGTGGCAAGCCTTGAACGCTTGTAAACGTGTCCCGGGCTTGTGTCGTTCGTGGGCGTGGGTGCATTGTGTCCGGCGTTCATCGTGTCCGGCGGCGTGGGTTGTTCGGTTGTTCGTGTCGTTGTGTCCGGCTTGCGTTGTGGGGCGTTTCCCGGGGCTTTTGTTCGTGGGTGTATGTTTATATGGGTTTACCGTTTCCCGGGCTTGTGGCGGCGTTTTCGGGGCTTGTGGGTACACCCCCGGAGGGGGATTAACAAGGGGCGAAACCGGGCGAGGGAGTGCGCTGAATATTCTCAAAAAATAAAAAGACCCTATAAAAGATAATTTCTTATCCTATCAGTGTTGACAATCTCCCTTTCTCGTGCTATACTCGTATCACAAACAACATATAGGAGGTCAAAACATGGTTAAAAATAACATTGAAGTTGATGTAAAGGTGAAGCTCCTCGAAGCTGGGAAGACACAACAGCAGTTGGGTGAAGAAATCGGCACTACTGGACAGTACATCAACCGAGTTCTCAAGAAGAATGGTGGAATCGTGAACGATACCTTCGTGAAAATGATGGACGCTCTCGGTTATAACATCGTTCTCACCTACGAAAAGAAGGATTGAAGTAGTTAAAGTAGTTGAAAACAGCATTTTGCGTGTAACTTCCTCTTAGTACACGCGTATATAGCAAAAGTTACCGCAATTTTTGATTTTCTACTACTTTTACTACTTGAGGAGGTGAATATCTCGTGAAAGCGATTGGTTATATCCGTGTATCTACGGAGGAACAGTCTGCGGACGATAAATACGGTATCGAGGTACAGAAACAGGCGATTTCTGATTATGCCGACAGGAATGATTTTGAAATTGTATGCTGGCTGACCGATACAATCAGCGGTGCGAAGGACAATCGCCCGGAACTGGATAAGATTCTCTACAATGCAGACCAGCTCCCGGCACATGAAGCCGTGATTGTGTTCAAGAATGACCGTGTTGCTCGTGACACAAAATTGTATTTCTACTACTTCTACACGCTCGAGAAGCGGAATGTGAAGCTGTTGTCCACCGAGGAACATTTCTCGGAGGGTGACGATTTCGCCAACATCTACCGCTCTCTGCTGATGTTCGTTGCAGAACAGGAACGAAAGAACATCGCTCTGCGTACCGGGCGTGGGCGGTCTCTCAAGGCTCAATGTGGTGGGTATTCCGGCGGCAACAAGCCGTATGGTTATTACTGCGTAGACGGTATGCTCATGCAAAACCCGGAAGAACGTCCTATCGTAGAGACGGTATTCCGAGAGCATGACGAGAATCACACCTCTTTGCTGGACATTTGCGAGATTCTATACGATGGTGGGTATCGAACCCGAAAAGGCAAGAGATTTCAGCCGTCCACCATTCGAGGAATCCTATCTAATCGCCCCTTCTATGAGGGTAAGTACAAATATGGAGACATGGGCTGGGTACAGGGCGTACACTCCCCGATTCTCCCATTGGAGGTGTAGAAATGAAGAAAATGCTAACCATCATGCTTGCCGGAGTGCTTATGCTGGCGGTCTCCGGGTGTGGAGCTGAACCACAACACAAGGTCTCGTATGTCAGCGGAGAAAAGCTCACTGTTCTCGAGCGGTACGATTGTGTGGCTGTCTATACGCAGTACACCAACGACAGCTCCGAAACTGCTGTCCCGGCTGATGAAGTGTCGGTCAAAGCATTTCAGAATGGTGTCGAATTGTCACCGCTTGTCCCGACAGGTGATAGAATCAACGGCTATGTGCAGTGTGATTCCAATGTGCAGAGCGGCACGACCGCTGATGTGGTGTGGTTGTTCGAGCTTGACGATGATTCTACCGTGTCGGTGGAGCTGTCCGGCGGCGAGAAGGTCGAAATCCCATTGACAGAGGAATGAGCCTATGTGGGTGCTGGCAATATTGATATTTCCCTTTGCGGTACTCTATGAGATTGTGAAAATGAATGAGCAGTCTCACCACCGAGGGAAACGAAAACGAAGAAAAAGATTTTAATGACGAGGGTGCGTTATCGCACAGAGATTTAATTCTCTGAACGGTGACGCACCCTCTTTTTGTTTGGAGGTATTTATGAAAGAGTTACTTGAAAAAATTCTCGGGCAAATCAAAAAGACACCCTCCGGGGTAAGAGCCTATGAGGATTTATACCATATCTGTCTCGAGACACAGAAGACAGACATTCCCCTATCCGTGGAGTATCTGAAAAAGCTGTCAGACATTATCGAGAATCGGATTCCGCAGTCTGAAACAGACAAGGAGCTTCGCTCCCTATTCATGCTTCACAAGAAGGTTCTGCTTGCCGCCGCCCCATTCGATTTTGAAAGCTATCTGCTCTATGTCGAATGGGAACGTGAGCCGGACAAGAAGTTCTATGTCCCTCGCCGTGAGGTCATGCACCCTGTCGTACAGGCAATGCAAGATTTGATTGACGATAGGCTGGACTTACTTACGATTTCCATGCCGCCCGGTACTGGTAAGTCCACTCTCGGTATCTTCTTCCTGTCGTGGGTCATGGGTCGATTCCCGGATTCACAGTCCCTTGCTTCTGCTCACTCGGGTATGCTGACACGCTCCTTCTATGATGGTGTGTATCAGATTATCACCGATAGCGAGTACCTGTGGGCTGATGTGTTCCCGGGAGTAAAGATGGCGGCAACGAACTCCAAGGAAGAAACCATCGACCTTCACAAGAAGCACCGATTCTCTACTCTGACCTGTCGAGCAATCAATGCTTCACTGACTGGTGCTACCCGATGTGACAAAATCCTCTACGCCGATGACTTGTGTTCCGGCATTGAGGAAGCTATGAGCAAGGAGCGATTGGATAAGCTGTGGAGTGCCTACACCAATGACCTTAAATCTCGAAAAAAGGAAGGTGCGAAGGAAATCCATATCGCTACCCGATGGTCTGTCCATGATGTTATCGGTCGATTGGAGAATCAGTACGGTGGTGATTCCCGAGCGAAGTTCATTGTTCTTCCGGCACTGGACGCAGACGGTGAAAGTAATTTCAATTACACCTACGGTGTCGGATTCAGCCGCCACTATTTCGAGGATATGAGGAACAACCTTGATGAAGCGTCTTTCAAGGCTCTGTTTATGAATCAGCCTATCGAGCGTGAGGGTCTGCTCTACGATGTGGACGAACTGCGCCGATATTTTGAGCTTCCAGCAGAAGACCCGGACGCTATTATCGGTATCTGCGATACTAAGGACAAGGGTTCTGACTACGCTTTCCTCCCGGCGGCGTATGTGTACGGTAATGACTACTACATTGAGGATTGTGTCTGTGATAACAGCTTACCGAACATCGTTGACGCTCGATTGGTGGACATACTGCTCCGCTGTAAAGTCAAAATGTGCCGTTTCGAGAGCAATTCCGCTGGTGGTCGTGTTGCCGAAAAGGTGCAGAATGAGGTCAAGAAGCGTGGAGGTATCACTCGCATTACGACCAAGTTCACTACTGCCAATAAGGAGACAAAAATCATCGTCAACAGTGCATGGGTCAAGGAACACTGCCTGTTCAAAGACGATAGCCTGTATAAACGTCAGAGTGATTACGGTCGCATGATGGATATGCTCGGCTCTTACACCGTGGCTGGTAAAAACAAGCACGATGATGTTCCCGATGGTATGGCTATGCTGGCAGAGTTCGCACAAAGTCTGTCCGGCGCAAAAGTTGAAATCTTTCAGAGACCGTGGTAACACAAGAAGTGTTACTTATCCACACTTTCCACACAATTATCAACATATTGTATGCACTATTGTGTTGACATACACTATATAGTGTGTTACAATGTAAAGCGTAATAGTGAGTAATTTATGCTCACTCAAATTTTAGAGATAAATGGGTGCATGATTGCACGAGGTAATTTAGACCTCAAGCAGTCATGCACCCATTTTTTGTATGCAGAAAGGAGGAAGGAACGTGGCACATCAAATTGACGAGAGCAAGCCGAAGTATCTAAGTCAGACACGATTTATGAGCGGTCGGCGCATTATCAAGACCAGCGTAACAGAAATCACTGACGAAAACGTGGTCGATGTTCTTCGTAAGGCTCTTGCTACTCACGATTTGAACCGCAGTGAGATTGACTATCTGTGGAAGTATTACCGTGGAGACCAGCCAATCAGAAACCGTGTCAAAGACGTTCGCCCCGAAATCTGCAATAAGATTACCGAAAATCGTGCAAACGAAATCGTGTCCTTCAAGGTTGGGTATCTGTGTGGCGAGCCGATTCAGTACGTCAGCCGTAATGGTGGCGAGGAAATCGTAAAGCAGATTAACACCCTCAACGAGTATATGTTCGCAGAGGACAAAGCCGCTCAAGACCAAGAGCTTGTCGAGTGGCAGATGATTTGTGGTACAGCGTTCCGTCTTGTCCTTCCCGATGAACCGGGTGAGGAAGACGAAGCTCCTTTTGAGCTTTACACTCTCGACCCGAGAGACACCTTCGTTGTGTATTCAAACGAAATCGGTAACAAACCGCTGATGGCGGTTAAGTACAGCAAGGACGATAACGAGATTTTCCACTACTCGATTTACACCGAGAATCACTATTACCTCGTGGACGGAGACATTTTGGTAGAATCCAAACCTCATGCCCTCGATATGATTCCGATTATCGAGTACCCGGGAAACAATGCTCGTCTCGGTTCTTTTGAGATTGTGCTTCCTCTACTGGACGCAATCAACAATGTGGAAAGTAACCGTATGGACGGTATGGAGCAGTTAGTACAGGCTTTTATCAAGTTCATTAACTGCGACATTACCAAGGAGGAATACGAGGAGTTCTTACAGCTCGGCGCAATCAAGGTGAAGTCCGTTGACGGACAAGCCGCCGATGTTGGTGTAGTCACCACAGAGCTAAATCAGACACAATCGCAAACCCTCAAGGACGATTACTACAACGCAATGCTCACTATCTGCGGTATGCCGAACCGTAACGGTGGTTCTTCCACAAGTGACACTGGTTCTGCCGTGTTGCTCCGTGATGGTTGGTCTGACGCAGAAGCTCGAGCAAAGGACAGCGAGAATGTTTTCAAGCGAGCAGAAAAGAAAATGCTCAAGCTGGTTCTTCGTATCTGTCGAGACCTCGGCGGTCTCACGCTCAAGTTGAGTGACATTGATATGAAGTTCACTCGTCGTAACTACGAAGCCATTCAGAGTAAATCTCAAGTCCTTATCTCCATGCTTCAAGAGCCTAAGATTCACCCACAGTTGGCGTTCCAGCATAGCGGAATGTTCTCTGACGCTGAATCTGCTTACAACATGAGCATGAAGTATTACGAGGAGCAACAGGAGAAAGCCGCTGAACTGGCTAAGAAGACCGCTCCCGATGATTCCGGGGACGATGATAATGACCCGGACAATAACGATATTTAAGCGGTAAGCCGCTGTAAATATAGGCAGAGAAGCCTTAAATCGCAATAGTCAGAGAAGACTTAAACCGCAAACATTGTCACAGAAGACATTAAAAGACAGGAGGATTTCAACATGGCAAAGATTGACATTAGCAAGATTGACGGCTATGCCGACATGACCCCGGAACAGAAAATCGCCGCTCTTGAAGCGTTTGAGACCGAAGACCCCGATTACAGCGGATATGTAAGGAAGGATATTTTCGATAAGACAGCTTCCGAGCTTGCGGCTAAGAAGAAGGAGCTGAATGAAAAGCTCACCGAGGACGAGCAGAAAAAGCAGAAGGAACAGGAGGAACGTGAGGAGTTGCAGTCCAAGTATGACAAACTGCTCCGTGAAAGCGAAGTTTCCAAGTTCAAGGCAAAGTTGCTCGGCATGGGTTACGAGGAGAAGCTGGCTGACGCTACCGCAGAAGCAATGGCTGATGGTGATACCGAGAAGGTCTTCGCCAATCAGAAGAAACATCTTGAGAATGTCGAGAAGAAGGTTCGTGCGGAAGCCCTTAAAGATACACCGAAACCGACCCCGGACGGAGATTCCAAGACAATGACCCTTGAGAAGCTCCGCAAAATGTCTCCACAGGAGCGTTATGACTATTCTGTGAAGAATCCCGAGGACTACAAAGCCCTCTACACCAATAACGATACAGGAGGTAATGAGTAATGGCTCATAAGATTTATGACAATTTCTATCTCTCCAACGAGGTAGAAGACCAGTTCAATTCCCACCTCGATTTACAGCAGTTCTGTACTGTTGATAACTCTCTCGTGGGTATTGCTGGTATGAAGCGCAAGATTAACGTCTACAAGGCTACCGCTGGTACGGAGAAGCTGAAAATGGGCGAAGGTAACACCAAGAGCATTGAGGTTTCTTTCACCCCGGAGGAGTACGAGATTCAGCTCGCACAGAACAAGTTCCAGTATTATGACGAACAGGAAATGACTGACCCTATGCTCGTTCCTGTCGGCACTCGTCACATGGGTACTGATATGTTCAATACCGTAAACGGCGATGTGTACGGCGAGTTCAAGAAGGCTACTATGGTCGTTCCTACTGCGAAGATTGACTTCGCCGCATTTGTGGACGCTGTTGCCAATCTGAACATCGAAAGCACTGACAATCAGCCGGAGAAGGTTGCTCCGCAGACTTTCGCTTTCGTACACCCGGGCGATACTGCCGAGCTTCGTAAGAACCTCGCAGAAGACCTCAAGTATGTGGAAGCGTTCGCTCGTGCTGGCTACATCGGTACTGTTGGCGGCGTGAACATCTACACCAAGAAGGACGCTACGAAGGGTACTATCGTGGTTGCTACTCGACAGGCAGTTACCATCTTCAATAAGAAGGGTGTCGAGGTTGAGACTGACCGTAACGGCGATATTCGTCAGAACACTATTTGGTCTCGTAAGTATTACCTTGCGGCTCTGACTGACGCTACCAAGGCAGTCAAGATTCTCAAGGGTACTGCTACTGCCACTGCGGACACTACGGTTTCCGAGGGCAAGGTTTACTACGCTAAGACCGACAACGGCTACATCGTTGGTAAGCCTAAGACCGACCCGAAGGCCGAAGGTTTCTACGAGATTGCCTAAGTAAAGGAGGTGGACAACATGACCGAGGAAGAAAAGCTGATTGCTCTTAAAGCGATGGTCGGTGGTTCGGACAGTGACGAAGTGCTGTCCACCTATCTTAAACTGGCTGGTCGTAAAATCATCAATCGAGCATATCCGTATGATTCCAGCGTAACGGAAGTTCCGGCACAGTATGACACTCTCCAATGCGAGATTGCCGCTTATATGCTGAACAAGCGTGGTGCGGAGGGTCAGACCTCTCATTCCGAGAACGGTATCTCCCGAAGTTATGAAAATGCTGATATTCCGTCCTCAATGCTCAAGGTGGTTACTCCTCATGTGGGGGTGATTAAATGAGAATGATGGAACGAAACAAGAGCAAATTCTTCTACGCTCTGTACAAAGAGAAAGTCCCTAAGACGGACGAATACGGAAATGTTACAGGGGAATATGAAGTCATTCGAGACAACCCGGTAGAGTTCTCCGCTAATATCTCTGCCGCCAAGGGTGAAACAAGCACCCGACAGTTTGGAGAAAGCGAGAGCTATGACAAAGTAATTGTCATGGGGACGGACGCTCCCCCTATTGACGAGTACACAGTGCTATGGGTCGATAAAACGCCACAGGTTGATGAAACCGGGGCTTTGGTTACAAATGATGATGGTGAGGTCATTACTCCTCACGATTATATCGTCAAGAAGGTAGCCAAGAGCTTGAACAGCGTATCGGTTGCGATAAGCAAGGTGACTGTCAGTGGGTAGAAAAGTTATCTCATTCGGATTGTCAACGAGTGAAATCAACCGAGCTACGAAAGAGCTGGCTGATTACAAACAAGAAATCCTTAGAAAAACAGAACTCCTCCGAGAGAAAGTAGCTGAGCGGCTGGCTGATGAAGCGAAAAGCGGATTCAGCGGTGCAATCGTTGACGAGCTTATTCTCAAAGGAGGGCAAACTTCTCCACGATACGCACAAGTCGATGTGTCGGTTGACAATCGAGGGTCGGTTACTGTCGTTGTCGCAAGTGGTGAAGACGCTGTGTGGGTTGAGTTTGGTGCTGGTGTCTATCATAATGGCTCTCCCGGTTCGTCCCCTCACCCTCACGGTGCGGAACTGGGAATGACAATCGGTGGATTCGGTAAGGGTAACGGCAAGAAAGAGGTTTGGGGATTCTACGAAAATGGCGAATTGAAGCTGTCTCGTGGTACTCCGGCTCGTATGCCGATGGCTCTTGCAATCACCACCGTTTGCAATGATATTCAGTCTATCGCAAAGGAGGTGTTCGGGTGATTGACATTGAGACAGAGGTATTCAGTATCGTGTCCGCAGAGGTACGAAAGAGATACCCGAAAATCTATATGACTGGCGAATATGTCAAGTCTCCACCTTCCTTCCCTTGTGTCTCTCTCATTGAGACAGACAATCAAGTTTATCGAAACACTCGAGATTCCGGGTGTATCGAAAACCACGCACAGGTGCTTTACGAGGTCAATGTCTACTCTAACAAAACGAGTGGTAAGAAGACTGAATGTAAAGCAATCATCGCTCTCATTGATTCCAAGATGGAAGCACTCGGTTTCACACGAACCCTTATGAACCCTGTTCCCAACGAGGAAGACGCAACGGTTTACAGAATGGTGGCTCGATACAGGGCTATCGTCTCTAAAAACAAAACTATTTATAGGAGGTAAACAAGCATGGCTATTAGCACTTACAAGATTTTTCTCATGCAGAAGAACACTTCCGCATGGGAGAAGCTGATTGACATTAAGGAGTTTCCCGACCTCGGCGGTGCGCCGGAAATGCTGGAAACTACTACTCTGTCTGACAAAATGCAGACTTACATTCCGGGTATTCAGTCCCTCGATTCTCTTGAGTTCACTGCGAACTACACTCTCGAGGAGTACAAGAAGCTGAAAGCACTGGAAGGTACGGAGAAGGAGTTCGCCGTTTGGTTCGGCGGTACGGAAGCTGGCGATACAGTCACTCCTACTGGTGACAGCGGTAAGTTCAAGTTCAAAGGCTCTCTGTCTGTTTATGCTAACGGCGGCGGCACGAATGAGGTTGTCGAAATGACTATCACTATCGCTCCGTCTACTGTTATCAGCATGGACGCAGAGTAAGGAAAAATAAGGAGGATAAATCATCATGGCAAAGCAGTTGAAATTCACTTTCAAGGATAAAGAATATGTCCTTGAGTTCACTCGCAGAACGGTTACGGAAATGGAGAAGAGGGGCTTCGTTGCGGCAGAGGTCGAGAACAAGCCTATGTCCACTCTCCCGGCACTGTTTGAAGGTGCGTTCCTCGCACATCATCGTTTCGAGAAGAAGGAAGTTATCAACGAAATCTTCTCCCACATGACGAACAAGGAGGAGCTTATCGGTAAGCTGGCAGAAATGTACAACGAGCCGATTATGGCACTGGTCGAAGAACCCGAGGAATCCGAGGGAAACGTAAGCTGGACAACGAGTTGGTAAGTGATTCGCTGTTGACAGATGAATCCGCTAACAAGGGGAGCGAGCGTGAGAATCGCTCTGCTCCCCCTTCTTATTCGGAGATTTTTCTCGCAAAGTTCCCCTATTACTTATCAATAGGCATGACGGAAGAACAATACTGGGATAGAGATTCTACTCTCGTGAAGTCCTACCGCAAAGCGGAGGAGCTTCGCAAAGAGAGGGTCAATCAAGAAATGTGGTTACAGGGTATGTACATCTATGACGCTATTTCTCGTCTGTCTCCGATTCTTCGTGCTTTCGCCAAAAAGGGAACGAAAGCCCAACCTTATGTTGAAGAAGCATATCCCATCAATAAAAAGACGGTGGAGGAAGCAGAACTCAAGAAGGAAAAGGCTAAGTCTGAAAAGGGTCTGCGCTATATGCAAGCGTATATGGTACAGGCAAATAAGCAGTTACAAGAAAGGAAGTGAGTTTTATGCCTACTACAATCGAACAACTCGAATTGGAAGTTCAGTCGAGTTCCACCTCGGCTGTCGCTGGTATAGACGCTCTTTCCGCTTCTTTGTCCAAACTCAAAAATGCAGTTAGGGGCGGTGTCGGATTAACAAGCGTTGCAAATCAAGTACGCAATCTCGATACCGCCCTTAAAAGCATGGATAGTTCCGGGGCAGACAAGATTGACAAGCTCGCTTCCAGTTTGGAAAAGCTGAAAGGTCTCGGCAGTCTCAAAATTTCGTCTTCCATCGGAAATCAGCTTCAAAATATTGGCAGTGCCGCCGCTTCCCTCACTGGTGTAGATTTCAGTGCTATGGAGAAGCTGGGTACAGCACTTCAACCGTTGAACAATCTGAACGCTTCCGGGCTAAAGTCCACTATCAATGCGCTCAATAAGTTACCGAAGCTGGCAGACACCCTCGACAACATGGATATGACTAAGTTCACCAGTCAGATTCAGCAGTTGTCTACGGCTCTTGCTCCGCTGACAAATCAGTTTAATGCTGTGACTGCGGCGTTCAATCGTCTTCCTACGAACATTCAGAGGGCTATTACCGTCACGAACAGAATCTCGCAAGAGAACAATAAGGCGGCAAATAGTTACATGAATCTGTATGCCAAAATCAAAATGGCTATGGGTGTTGTGCGTACTGGTGCGAGAGTAATCGCTTCGTGGATAACACAGTCCAACCAGTACATTGAGGATTTGAACCTGTTTACCGCTTCTATGGGTAAATACGCAGAGGAAGCACAGAACTACGCAGAAGCAGTCAGCGAAGCTCTCGGTATCGACCCGGGCGAGTTCATGCGAAATCAAGGTGTGTTCAACACCATCATTAGCGGTTTCGGCGTGGCGAGCGATAAAGCGTACCTCATGTCCAAGAACCTCACACAGCTCGGCTACGACATTTCTTCGTTCTTCAACATTTCGTTTGAGGACGCAATGCAGAAGTTACAGTCGGGTATCTCGGGTGAGCTTGAGCCGCTTCGTAGACTGGGTTACGACCTGTCTGTTGCAAGACTGCAAGAGGAAGCTCTTGCTCTCGGTATCGAGAAAAAGGTCTCTGCTATGACACAGGCTGAAAAGTCGCAGTTGCGTTACTACGCAATTATGACACAGGTAACTACCGCTCAAGGTGATATGGCTCGTACTCTGAACGCTCCGGCGAACCAGCTTCGTGTTTTACAGGCACAGGTTACGCAGTGTGCAAGAGCTTTGGGTAATATCTTTATCCCGGTTCTGAACGCAGTATTACCGTATGCAATCGCTTTGGCGAAGATTGTCCGTATGCTGGCAAACTCTATCGCAAGTCTGTTCGGATTCAAACTCCCGGAGGTAGATTATTCCGGCATTTCTGCTGGTGCTTCTGCGGTTGGCGATTTGGCTGACAACGCCGGGGACGCTTCCGATGGGCTGGGTAAAGCCGGGAAAGCGGCTAAGAAGCTGAAAAATGCTCTGCTCGGTATTGACGAGCTGAACGTCCTGTCTAAAGACGATAGTTCCAGCGGAAGCGGTAGTGGCTCGGGTGCTGGTATCGGTGGTGGGGATTTAGGCATTGACCTTCCTACCTACGATTTCCTCGGTGACGCAATCACTTCCAAGGTTGACGAAATCGTTCAGATGATTAAGGACGCTATGTGGGAAATCACGGCTGTTATCAGCGGATTCTTACTGGCAATCGGTACTATCCTCGTTGTCACAGGTGCGAACATTCCTC
>ULNE01011270.1_pt1 | contig 20964 bp, 16 predicted proteins | sample 1951831 | NCBI WGS metagenome assembly ULNE01 (sample SAMEA4835568, study PRJEB28245) | human gut metagenome | biome: gut microbiome; material: fecal sample | place: Denmark | collected 2008 | reverse complement strand
CAGACTCAACAACTTTCTGGGCAGCAATCATACACATTCTTGACGTACGTCCAACCAAAGGGCACATAGGAGCTTTTCAGCTCGGTATTATTCCAGAATTTGAAAGAATATTAAGAGCACCTAATTCATACACACAGGTAATGTCATTTCTTTCAAAATATCCAATCAAACTGGAATTGCGCTTTACTACTGAATTACTGGCAAATATTTTGGATTCAGACAAAGACAGTAAACGCAGAAAAGACCTGCTGGAACTTAAGTACTTACAGATTATTTCAGGTCAAAATCTTGATATGGAATTATTTAAGAAAAAGATGCCTTTCTTAGTAAAAAACAAGATGTTCGATTAAGAGCTTGAAGAAGTCATAAATACGAAGGAGAGAATAAATGACAAGCAAAGAACATAATTTACCAGCAGGGGTTACAGAAGAACCAATTTCATCTAAGCCACTCAATATTGCGAACATTCACAATATGAGGATCAATGCCAACGTAACAGAAGTACAGACACTTTTAAGATATCATCTATCGTTTTCTTACATCACTTGTTTTACCAATATTAACGATAAAACAATAAGAAAAATCCGTACAGAAATGATTAACAGAACAATCATGGAAGATGATCCAAATTCTGCTAAGAAAGAGAAGATGTTATCCAGCTATCATCTTAAATCTAACCGTTGTTTGTACTATATAAATGAGTTTTTAATCCTGTACGCAAGATTTCACCCGCAAGATCCGAATCAGGCCTTTGACTTAGAAAGTCTGCTGATGACATGGAATGTCATAGGTAATCACATTAACCTGAAAAACATTAACATCAATGACATTTTATATGCCTGTCGTTTAATGTTAGAGGAGGTTTTGCTTGTAGACGATGAACCAATAGGAATATGGCTCAAATATTCAAAGGACTATAAAGCCTTCTATACATACATTGGTAACTCTGATAAGAAGCAAAATCAAACTGGCTATGTTGAGCTTAAGAGCATTCATGAGATTGAAGATAAAATGCTCCAAAAAGAGCCTTTCAAGAAATGTGATTAATATGAGGAATTTGAAGTTATTAATATTTTTGATGAAAATAGACTTGATCTATTAATCTAAAAAATTTATATTAGACGTCACTGATTAGCACAGGTCAGAAAAGAAAATATAAAATATTATGTGCATTTTAAAAATTCTCAAAAAACTCAATTTTGAGATTTTTAAAAAATTAAAGCAAATCAAGCTGTTGTAGTCTTTCTATACAACTTCGCATAATTTATATTATGTTAAATTCTAATTACTGCCAGTACTTCCGAATATGACTCAATCAGTTAAGTATGCTTTTTAAGCACCTTATATATAGACCTTATATATAGAATGCTCAAAATCCATACATAGAAAATGAAAAATATTTCCTCTCACAAATCTCCAAATACGAGTTTTAGAATCTAAAGCAAGTTGCATAATTTGCTCCTGCTCTAGATGTTTGTTTTTAAGAATATTTTGAAATTCTTTATCTAGAAGTGAAGAATCATACCATTTATGTGTATGATTTGTTGTTTTTTCAATCTCAGCTATAGTCTTTCCTTCAAATCTATCAACTATATCTTTTGCAAATATTAAAAAATATGCATATTTAATCCTGTATTTTTTATGGTCAGTTTCTATGTATTTAAAGTTCCACCCTACTTTGTAATTTCTTATTTCTTTAGTTTGAGGAACTTCTTTTGTAAATCGTGTAGCCTTTGGATTCTGTGATTTTGACTACTTCTTCCTTAGAATTATGGATGCTTTCAGAGGCAAGCCGGCTTTTGCTTAAATTAAAAAGCACTGATGAATATTGTTATATTCTTTTCAGTCCTTTCAACAAATTTGCGGAAGAACAAAAAAAATAACCAGATATTTTTGTTCAATTAAAATAGATCAAATTTATTATATGAGATCAACTCGTTATATAGTTTTACTGCGTATCGATCAGTCATTCCAGACATAAAATCTATTATTGCAAGAAAATACGATTTTTTTGAAGACAATGAATTATAGATTTTTTCATTTTCATAATTTTTTTCATCAAACTCTATATGTATTAGAGATTCTTTTAATTTATTTACTACTTCAGTAGAAGAATACTGAATTATGAATGATATAAAATCTGTAATAAGGTTAGGATAATATGATTTATATTGTTTTAACTTTTTATAAAAATCACCTCCATTGTAGGTTTCAGCCAAAATATCAAAAATTGAATTTAAAACTAAATCTGCATACTTCTTGAAGTTTGTTAATCTATCGTTGTTATATATGTGATCATAATTAAATTCCTTAATTTTTTCTAAGTTTCTGTATCCCTCTTCACTTAGACATATTCCTATGTCAGGAGATGAATTATTACAAACGTCAATAATTAAATCATGCATAAACACGGTAGAATTTATGTGCATATTAGAATCAATTTTCATTGGTTCCAATTCTAATTCTTTTAATGTAGTTTCATTAAGAAAATTGAGTCTTTGAGCATCATCGATGTCTCGACCAAGATATGCAATCTTATCAGCAAACTTTACTACGCATCCTTCCCACGTTATAGGATTGTATTTGTTTGGTTCTGTAAATTTTTTTTCCAAATCTATAAAGTCGTCTCTTGGTTTAATACCATTTTCATCAATTTCTCCGCAGTGCGATATTATTCCATCTCTGACTGCGTATGTTAATTTTAAATTTGTATAAATATCATCTTTATTCTTTAAGAGCTCTATTTTATCAACAAATCTAACTCCGTTTTTTTCATGCCAAAAGTGCTTTTGAGGAGTTGTGGAAATGAAAATTTTCCTATTCATTATTTCGTTAATTATTTCTTCTCCACAATGACCAAAAGGAGCATGTCCTAAATCATGGCCCATAGCAATAGCTCTAGTCAGTTCTGAATTTAATCCAATATATGTTGCTATTGTGCTGCTAACAGATTCTACATGTTGTACATGTTCCATTCTGGTGCATATATGATCGTTGTCTATATTGAAAAATACCTGAGTCTTATGCTTTAATCTGCTATAAGCTGTTGAATGCAATATTCTAGTGAAATCTCTTGCGAATTCAGATCTTATGTCAGATGCTCTTTTATATAATTCATTTTCTCTTTCAATTAACTTTTTGTATTTATTATTTTGTGCTGTAGCTGCAACTTTTTTAAAGCGACCTCTTTTCATAAATACTCCATATTTTTTTTATCTCCAAGTCATTTGAAGAAATTAAAAGAAAACACTAAAAAATATACTTTTCGTAACTATTCAGAACCCTCACTCAAAATAATTTTAGCATTACCGGAAAAAGCAGCAGTTAAAGCATCAAATGCGTTAATACCATGCTTGTTTCCGGTACTAATGAAAGACATTATTTTGAGGTAGTCCTGAGTTCCTTTAATACTTCTAAAACACCCTGAGACTTTTGTCTTTGTTTTTACATTGCGAACATCACGCTCTGCCTGATTGTTATCAAAAGGCACGGCAAAGTTATGTGCAAAACGACATACGTCATCCTTGAACTTTTTGAGTCGTTCAATCAGAGCTCTGGTCTTACCTCCCCTTATTTTGCCTCTTTTCCGTTCTTTGGGAACCTCTGGAGGAGGACATTCCTTATCGGCATAGCTCATAATCTCATCATAGTCTTTGGAAAACTCTTCTAAAAGCTCTTTTCCAAGGAACTTCTGCCCCAGAGAAATGGCAACCTCTTTAGCTTTTTTCATTCTGATAAGGAGTTTCTGAAAGCGCTCTGCCCAGATATGATTTTCCTCATTCTCTCTGACAGCATTAAGTTCTCTTAACAGATGAGCTCAGCATAATGCATGTTCAATCTGTTCAAAGTTATGATATGAAGGCCAGCAGTCATGAACTGCTATACCTGTAAAGTCTGGAAGTACACCGTTGTCTTCCATTCCACTAGAGCCACGTTTCTCATTAGCTGACTGATAGGTATATTCATCATTAGATGAGTTATGTACCCAAAATAGTTTGCCTAAGGCTCTTAATCCTGTTTCATCGAAGTTGACTACATCAGAATCTTTTAGAAGTTCTCTGATTTTCTCCATAACAGGAGCTATCTTATCCGAGCATCTCTTTACCATGGAGTTTATGGCTCCAGTTGAAAGACTGATACCAAACAGTCCGTTTAACCGAACATGTATTCTGTTATAGGCTACAGCTCCATAGGTTGATAGCAGTGCAGCAAGAACTGTTACTGAATTTCCATACTGTACATAGCCTCTGACATCTGCAGGAAATTCTCCTGCAAGTTTCTCATCCTTACCAGGACAGTTGCATGGACAGTTAGTTGCAACCATGCTCTGATGCTCTACTACATGAGTTATGGTCTTAGCTTCAATCACATAACGTGACTCTGCACAGGTAAATACATCTCCTGATGCAACACAGGTTGTGAGATTTGGACAGCACTGACATTTTTTAGGAATATGACATTTAACCTCATCAGGTGCCGCGGTACTGACAAATGTGCTCCCTTATGGCCTTTCTGTCCTTCTGCCTTTGCCCCTGTTGATACTCTCAGACTTCTCTTTTTAGGACTCTTTTTGTAACCATCGCTTGCTGGTGGTTTTGAGCTGTTATTTGAGTTCTGTCCTAATTGGCGTTTAAGCTCTTTAATTTCCTCTTGCAGAGATTCAAGTGTTAAATTCAACTTTCGATTTTGTTCTAACGAAGTTTCATTCTGCTTCATAACACCTGAGAACATGGTTATCATCATATTGATAATGGTTGACAACGAGAGCACTAGTAAAGATAAATCTGCAGGAGCTTTATCTTTTAGCTCCTTACAGAGATTCTCGGCATCTTGTTTTAACTCGTTGAAATCCATTTAATCACCTTCGCTTTTATACTGCTGTTATTATAACAGCAGCCTTTTTTAGCATTAGTGATTGCTCAGTTTCAACTTGAAGAAACATCTCAAAACGATCTGTACCGCTCTTTTAAGATCTCTACAGATCGATGACAAGAGAAAATGCCCCTCCCTCTATAATCGCTTTATATGCGCTTATAGCGGACTTTTGAACAACCTTAAGAAAAAAGCAATTATGAACGACTTTGTGAGCTTGTTCACAATGTAAATATCTAAAGAACTCTCAGTCTGTAAAAGGCTGAGTATTGTTAAAATTAGTTCATGAGCCTTTGGGGGGCTGAATAGTTACAAATTTTTAAATATCTTGTTTCAAAATCGTAATAATCAGATCCACACATAATAAAACTCTAAAAAACTTGAACCATTTTCTCAATCAAACCGACTAATAAAAATCCACTTTGTGGAAGCAGAATCTGAGTGCTTAAACAGATCATGTCTTATTTTTTACTAAATCTTGCAGATTTCAACACCTACTTCTTCTACAGCCTCAATAATCTTCATTCTATACTCATCTAAAAACAGATCACTAACCTCTGCTTTTTGAGGAACATCTTTACCTAAAGAAACATACTTGTTATCACCTAGGTTGTGCCCTTTTATCAGCTCAACCATTTCAATTGATGAGCTGTACTCTCTAATCACATCTATGATACTTCTGATGTTATCCTCATTATCAGTATAACCAAAGATTACAGGTATTCTCACATTAAACTTTTTACTTTTTGCAAGAATTGCTAAGTTGCTCTTAAAAAGATCTAAATTGCCCTTTAATAAAAATGAGCATCTTTCCTTATCCATTACTTTCAAATCCACATAAAAGTAATCAACAAAAGGTATCACCATCTCAAGATAACTTGATGGTACGAAAAGACTTGACTCAACTGCTATTGAAATATTGTTCTGTTTAATTTGTTGCATTAAAGGCAAAAGCTCTTTTGCATATAAAAGAGCCTCACCTCCTGAAAATGTCACACCACCGTTATCTTCATAAAAGATTTTGTCTTTGAGCACTTCTTTTAGGACTTGATCTACAGAATATTCTTTCCCATAGAAACCTTCTTTTCCATCCTTAACGTAGCTTTCTATTTGATGATTGATATTTTCAGGATTTGAACACCATGGACATCTAATTGAGCAACCTTTAAGAAATACAGTTGTTCTAATGCCTGGCCCATCATGAAGAGAAAATCTTTGAATATTGGTGACGATCATTTGTTTTCTAACATTCGTTAATGCAAGTACTTAATATTGAAAAATCGAAGCAAATATGTAATGACGATTGCAATTACAGTACTTACTATAATTCTTGAAAAATAAATTGTGGCTGCACCAGATTCTTCTCCGAAGAAAGGTATACCACATTTTTCAAAAAAGATGTAAAGCAATAAGTAGTTAATAGGTTCTGCTTAAAGATAGCCCCCTAAGCCATAGTCACTACAAGTTTTAAGATATTTACTGCTATGTTTTGTAAAAAGTCTTGAAAAGTAACTCAATGACACAAACATATACAGTGGTCCTAATATGAAATTAAGCAATGTGCTTAAACCTTTAATTTCAATCATATGTCCAATGCAAAATATGCATACCAGTAACAAAGGTAAAACTAAAGCTGTAGCTGTATTCCAAAGTTTAAACTTCTTGCACAGAGCTATTACATCTTTTTCTCTGTAGCCTAAATAGAACCACACTACATAGTAAACAGGATCACCTAAAAAGTGATAATCAGAGAACCTCTTATAAAGAGCAACACCAACTAACCAGCAGCATGCGATTAAAACTAACTGAACCGTAGATTTAAATCTTGTAATGAATTGTGCCAGTAAAAAAACAAAGAACAAACACTTCAGGTACCAAAGGTAAGCACATGAAGGAAAGATCATCTGTAAAAACATACCAGATTCACTTACATTGTTGTAATAGCCTGTAAATTACTTAATTGGAAGATTCCATGCTAACCATACCACAAAGAATGGTATCAGAAGTCTATTGAACTTTTTACTAACTAAAGATCTTAAACCATATCTCTTTAGTGCAAACAAACATCCTGAAAGAGCTATAAAAACAGGCATACGAAAGGAATAAATAAATCCAGTTAAAGCATTTGCTAATTTATAAAACCAAGATGTATCTACCCCATTTTCTTGCATCAAAGTAGCATAGTAAATACTGCCAAAAGGTGTCTTAATATCTAAATATGTAGCATGACCTATTACCACAAGGATTACTAAAACGACTCTTAGCCAATCATAGCTTGTCTGTCTGTCAACAAGATGTTATTTTCCATAGTCTTCATGTCAAGCCCTTTTTAATACCTTCTTAAAGATAGTATTCACATTTGATAATAAGAAATCGTCTCTTAAGATAATTAGAGACAAGAAATATGTTGCTGCACCAATTACAACTAAATAAAGAGTATTTAGCATTGATGGAGTAAAGTAATCTCGTACATACAGAAGCACAGCTAACATCACAGCACCAGCAATATAGTAGTGAATACCTAATTTAATAATCTTAATAAATGACAGTTCTTTTCTTACTATGTACAACTGAACTAAAGCAATAATGGTTTCAGCAAGTACTGAAGCTATAGCGGCTCCGATAGATTCATATTTATAAATAAGAACCAAATTCAACAGAAAATTACAACAAGCCCCAATGATTACCGTAAACGAGAAAGTATTCTGTCTTTTAGTAGGGATTAAGTATTGAATACCAGTAACATTGTTAATGCCGATAGCTAAGATTAAGAATCCTAAAATACCTAATAGAGGAACTACCTTATCAAATCCTGGACCATAGAACCAAGGTACAAAGTTACTTGATACAGAAAGTAAACCGAATGTTAAGGGAATACCTATTAACCATACAAAGCGATATGATCGGTACATACTGAGTCGAACAGCATCAGTGTCACCATGGCTAAAGTAATGACCTATTCTTGGGATCATAACGACACCTAAAGCTGTTACTACAGAAAGTACAACTTTAGACATCTTAATAGCCTGCTCATAATATCCGTTTTCAAAAGAATCATTAGTAATGATACCAATCATGGTCTTATCTAAAACGGTATAAATTGAGATAGCAATTGTTGGTAAAAATAAAGAAAAGACTGTTTTTAAATGTCTTGTAGGATGAAGATCTTTTAACTTAGGTCTGTCTACAAACATTGGAAGCATTGTCCAGTAGCTTAAGTTATTCAAGAAAGCAAAGAAAGCTACACCGAACAAGTAAACAATTACATCATCACGTTCTGTAACAAAGATAAATACATAAGCTAAACCTAATAGCTTAAAAATTATGTTTCTTAAGACAATACGACCAAACTCTTCCATTCCCTGAAATAACCAAGTTACATTAGCTATAACAGAGAAAAGATTGATGACCAGCACCAGATACAATAAAGTATCTTTTTGCATCAGCGAGAAGAATACATAAGCTACGATGCAAATAAGAGAAGCTATTAACTGAATAATGCAAGTTTCCCAAAAGACGATAGTTCTCTTTTTTCTGTCATCCTGAACATAGGAAACTTCTCTTTGACCAAAAGTAGTTAAACCTAATGTTGCAAAGAGCACGAAATATGACGATATAGCCTCAACGTAACTGTAGGTACCAATACCATCTGCTCCCAAAACTCTTGATAAGTAAGGAGTGGTGATTAAAGGTATTACCAGAGTAAGGATCTGGAATGCTAAATTATAAATATAATTTTTTTTGATGCTTTTCTGAGCCATTAGTTGATGTGCTCCATCTGTTTTGCTCTGTTAATTAGGTGATCTTTGTATTCTTCAGGAAGATCGTTAAAGTAAGCACTAAACCCCCATACTCTTACGATTAAGTTAGGATACTTCTCTGGATGTGCTTTAGCATCAACTAATTGAGCATATGACAGAACATTCATTTGCAACTGGAAAATACCTGCTTTGATACCTGCCATCATATATGTAGCAAACTTATCTACATTATCTTTTAGTAATGAAGAAGGAACCATCACATCAAGCACATTGGCATTAGCACTGGTACCAGTGAATTTAAGCTTAGACTCAAAGTTCATAATTTCAGTTAAAGGTTCGCCTTTATCACGTGAAATATGTGTTTGGAATGCTTCACCTGCTTTTCTTCCATCTAAAGTAGCTCCGCAATTTTGACCAATCATCAAATATCCAGGAGAACTTAGGCCAAACTTAACTTTTCCGCCAAATTTGTTTCTATAATCTTTAAAGAAAGTCTCTGTCTTGGCAATGATCTTGTTGGTAAGAGAAATTGCTTCATCTGATTCTGTACCATATCCATTTTCGTTTTCTGAGAATAAAGCAAAGTCATCAACAGAATCTTGGTAGTTATCTAAAACAATCTTCTGTACATCTTTTAATGTGTATTTATGCTCTTCAAATACGAACTTTTTAATATTCAATAATGAATTTACGGCAGCAGACATACCTACAGATAAAATACCGTAGTCATTGTATTTCGCTCCTCCTTGAGCAATATCAGTCTTCAATCCCATCATCAAAGACAATAAAGGATCAACTTCCCATACAATCTTGTCTAGTCCTGTTTTGATTTGAATACTGTTGCCTTCAAGCTTTTTATAAAAGACACTGAGTACATCGTCAAAGGTACTGCATTCGGATAACATTTCATCAACTAAAACTTGATGCATGCAACTGCCATACTCAACATTAGCAAGATTGTTCTGCTCTAGTGAATTACCAATTGATAAAGGTTCCCAGCAAGCTGAAACTCCATAGTTATAAGCATCCTTTGCCTCATAACCAAAATCAATAAGTTTTGGAATTACAATATCGTCGTTTGAGAAAAGAGGACTACCAATACCTGTTGCGTTACATTTCATTGAAAGTTCCATCAGTTCTTTAGGCATATTCTTGCTGCAACGCAAGAGTAATTTAGGATCAGGGAGATGAATTTTCTCAATGCACTTTATAAATAGCTTTGTGTATTCATTACTAAAATATTCACCATTTTCTTCTAGACCACCTAGTAAGATGATTTGACCGGTATCACCTTTTAAGGCACTACTTTTAAAGGTATATTCGCAATGCAGTGTTTTAAGAAAATCACATAGAAGATCTTCTGCATTTTCAGGTAATGGGTATTTAGCTAGCACTTTATCCAAACGTCCAAGCCCTACAAGGTTATGTCCTGTTTGCCATAACAGAGAGTTCCATAGAAGTATAGATTTTAATGCTGATTTAAGATCATGAGGCTTTTCTAAAGTAACTCTAGGATCATTTATTCTTTTTACATAATCCTTAATAGAATTTTCAATTACAGAATCACCTAACTCAAGATTAGTAACATAATCATAATCCACTGGCATATTGTGAATTATTGTATTCTTTGGCTTAACTGCAATTGAATGATCTAAAGAATAGAAGAAATCACCTACACCTTGATTTTTAATTGAAGCTTTTTTGAGAATGTATGGAGCATCATACTTGCATACTTTAATTTCTTTTAAAGCTTCAATTGGGCTTACACCATACTTTTGTGGGTATTCTTTATAAATTCTAAGAGTTCTTTTAGTTGATTTTAAAAATGGATATAAAGGAGAATTTTTTAGTAATTTTTTAATTTCTTTTTTCATGGTTAACTCTAAATAAACTTATTGTATTTGACAAAACTGTAGCTAAATTTAATTCAAGCAAACAGCTATTGTTCACTTATGTAATCTTAAAGATTTTAATAAATACCGCCTGATTTGTTTTCTCTGCGCTTTAATCATTGAATTTTGAAAAATCAAACTGAATGAATTAAAGTTTGTGCTAGTTTCATCATAGATTTCTGCTCGGTCCATCATTTATGATATTCACTGGAGATTCTTTTTGCTTTTAGCTGTTGTGGTGCTCAATAATATCTCTTATCATCTCAAAGATTTTAATGAAGTTAGAAAAATCAAAATTGTTAAAACCAGGCTCATTCTTAAGGATATTCAAAGCAAAGCGATATTTTGATAGTGCTACATTCATGCTTTTGCCATTTCTACGCTCTACAATATTCACACAGTTTCCATCCAAAATGTTAATTTTATCTTTCCCACAGTTCTTTTTAGGGTACAATAAATTAATTCTTCGTTCGTCAGATAAAAAGAAACCTTTCTCATCAAACTCATTTCCAATAAATAATCGGTAATCATTTTCACCTATTTTTTGAACCGTTTTTATTTCATCATCGGAGTAATAATGTTCAATTGAGATTAAAGGTGTTTTTTGTCTTGACTCAGGAACTGGGATTGCAAAAGAATAGACGTTGTTTCCCCAATTTTTATAATTATTTCCATTCATGACTTCATCGACAACTTCTTCTTTATCATGATCAAATATAAAAATTATGATTCTTCCCTTATTGAATTTTGATAAAGTTTCACATAAAGTTAGTAAAGCAGAGTCACCCATTTCTGCTTTTATCAAGGAAGCACCTTCTTTACCAAATCCTCTATCTGAAATTGTTAGAGTTTGTATCTCTTTGGAGGAATCTTTGTTACTTTTTTGCTTTCCTTCGAACTCATAAAACTTAATGTTTCCTAGTCTGCTAAACAGATCTTTATTATTAGAATCTTGTAATAAAGCTCGATAAGCAGATTCTAAATGCATCCAATCAGTCTGACCTTCAGTAATAATCAGTGGTTCATTGGTATTTGAATAAGAAGTTATAGAGGTTAATGCATTCTGAAGTTCCTTTTCAAAATACGAGGTATCTTCATAGTATCTAAATGCCGAAATGAATTCAGAAAAAGCTTCAGATGTTATCTTCGAGGCACTAGGTAAATCAACAAGATCGTAGCTATTTTTACCTAGCACTTTATCCATTCCTAATAGGAATAGAGGAGAATGAGTAGTGATAATAAATTGAACTTTAGGGAATAGTTCTATCAGTTTTGGAAGAACATCGGCTTGCATTGATGGATGTAAATGAAGCTCAATTTCATCGATTACAATGATTCCTTTTATATTAGACAAATCACAACTGCGTTGAACATCATATGAATCAGCATATTTTACAATTGTTGCAAACATCTTAAAAAGAGCTATTTGACCACTAGATAAAGAATTCAAAGATGGAGAAAAAACTTTGCTGTCTTTTCTTACAACAATGTTGAATCTAGCATTACCAAATGATCTTGGTTTTAGATCAAATTTTACAGATTCACCTAAAATAGCAGTCAATAATTTTTGAACATTATGCCTTGCAACCGAAAATAATTTAATATCTTCAAATCTATTTGTCGTATAACCAGTAGCTTTCCCTATTGATTGAAGATCCACATCGATTCTAGAATCTGCAATAATATCAAGTAGCCAATGTAATAGATCGATCTCACCACAATTTACTGTAATTGGATTTTTATAGTCATCTATAAACTCTTCATTGATATTCAGATGAATTCCTTCTGAAATAAAATTATCAGATATTCTTTCATAATATGATTTATGTAGCCAATTAGGTCGTTCATACCTATCAGGAGGAAAATAAGCTAATACTTGAGAAGATAGACACTCTCTTACAAAACTGTCTTCATTTAAATTACTATTTGTATTAACTCTTTTAAAAGAAACATTTCCATTTCTAGGATCTTTATCACTTGGAAGACATCCAATACTATTAAAGGTTTCTTCAGGAATCCCTTTGCCTTGTACAAATAAGTAATCGATATTCTCTTCGAAAATAATATGTGAATATAGGAATGATTTTCCTGTTTGAATTTCGATTGGAGAAAGAATTTTATAGTAGCAAGAATATGAACTTTTATTTTTATCATTGATTTGAATATTACTGTATGCCTTTGCTGCAAACTCGTAAAAAGAATCAACAATATTAGAAATCAATGTTGATTTACCAGAACCATTCTTACCCACCAACACAAGAGGCTTAGGTGTGCCATCTTCGTTAAAGCTAAATTTAATATTAGCCTTTTCAAGAGGTCCAAGATTTTCAACATCAATTTCTTTTATGTACATAAACTCACCTTTATATACAGAGAAAAGCACTGTAGTTAGATTCTAGTCTGCCCATCAGCAATAGGATCTTTTAATGCCATGTGCTTTACTACAGTGCTTTTTTAAGAGTAAGAACCTTATTGGTTACTCAAACTCTTTTTCACACTTGTCTAATACTGATGCTATTGTAGCATCCATATCATAATATTTGTACTCTCCTAATCTTCCGCCAAAGATCACTTTTTTCTCAGCATCAGCTAATTTCTTGTATTCAAGATATAGCTTACCGTTCTTTTCATTGTTAACAGGATAGTAAGGTTCATCACCTTTCTTCCATTCAGATGAATACTCTCTACTAATTACAGTCTTAGGAAGATCATTACCATTTTCATCTTTGCCAAATTCAAACCATTTGTGTTCAATGATTCTGGTAAATGGAGTTTCTCTGTCTGTATAGTTTACAGCAGCATTACCCTGATAATTTGGAATATCAAGAGTTTCATTTTCAAATCGTACTGATCGGTATTCAAGTGTACCTAATCTGTAGTCAAAGAAAGCATCAATAGGACCAGTGTAAACAACCTTGTGAGCTAACTTGTCTAATTCTTCTTTATTATCTAAGTAATCTGTATTAAGTCTTACTTCAATACCTTCTAAAAGGTTTTCTATTAACTTTGTATAACCTCCAACAGGTATCCCCTGATATAAGGCATTAAAATAGTTATTGTCAAAGGTAAGTCTTACAGGAAGACGTTTAATGATAAATGAAGGTAAATCCTTGCAGTCTCTACCCCACTGTTTTTCAGTATAGCCTTTAATTAGCTTTTCATAGATATCTCTACCTACAAGAGATATTGCCTGCTCTTCAAGATTTTTAGGTTCACCTTTTATTTCCTGTCTCTGTTCAGCAATTTTTGCTGCAGCTTCTTCAGGAGTGACTACTCCCCACATTTTGTTAAAGGTGTACATGTTAAATGGCAGTGAGTACAGTTCACCTTTATAGTTTGCTACAGGGCTGTTGGTAAAGCGGTTAAACTCAGCAAACTTGGTAATGTAATTCCAGACCTTTTTATTATTGGTATGGAAGATATGTGCTCCATATTTATGAACATTTATACCTTCAAGTTTTTCAGTATAAATGTTGCCACCAATATTGGGTCTTTTCTCAACTACTAATACTGATTTACCTGCTTTCTTAGCTTCATGAGCAAAGATGACACCGTACAAGCCTGAACCTACTATTAAATAATCGTACATAATTAAAAATTTCCTCTGTTCAAAAGATATATTAAAACTTGGTGTTAGTTATTCATTCTTCTTTAAAGAGCTAATGTATTGCTTAGTCTTTTCAAAAGAATATGGTAATTTATCAAAATCTGGAGATAGGTTGTATTGTTTGTCTTTGTCTGATGCAAAGATTTCTTTGTAATATTTGTAGAAGAATTGTGACAGTGTGCCCAGCAGAGCTTATATTCATTGATAGAAGACATATCTGGATAAACTCGTGGATAATCATCTGTGAGTCGTCTATCTAAAATGTTTCTTATATAGATGATATTAGTTATTGATGCATCGATAGCATGCTTTTGAGGTTCAAGACAAGAGTAGTCTAGAAGTACCGAAAAGGCTTTAGCAAATGCTTTGTAGAGATTTAATCCATTGTTAAAGTTAAAAGCAAGATAAATATTCATCCATTTGCAAAAAATATTATCTTTAGTTAAATCTACATGTGGAGCCATATAGTTGTATGCAATTGTTTTCTTTAAGACAGGTTCTAACTCATTGATCTTTTGTGATTCTGCATCTAAAAAACAAAACAATACATTGTTAAAAAGTGAATGCTCTGAATAGTTTTCATGGTTTAACTTAAAATAAGTATTAAATTTTGTCAGTCTTAAGTCAAATTTATCTTCAGATTTTTGAGAACCATTTTTTATATATGACAGACACATCATTAAGATAACAAAGAAAATGATATCTTCATTGTCATTAAGATATGGTCTCTGTGTATTAAGAAAAGGAAAACTAATTGCATTTAAAAGATTTTCATAATGCTCTGTTACGAAAAGATATCTAAAAAAGTCTTCATTAAAATCTAGTATGGATTCGTCAGTTACATTGAGCAATATGGTTAAAAATACGGATGTTGAAGGATGCCTGTAAATATTTGATTCTGTTTGTTGGTTATAGAATTTAATATCTGAGTTATTAATACTTATATTTTTAAACAGTTCAATAAGATATTTTGATATTATTGAAAAATTAATATGATTTTCTTCAAAGAAAAAGCTTACATTATGGTCTTTATCAAGCTTATATCGATTAATTAGATACATTAAAAAGTAAGAATTGCTTCTATCCTTAACAGATAAATTTGATTGAATTACTGAAAATTGGACATTTAATGATGCCAATGAGGAGAACAATTCATTAGTAACAAAAATGCTATTATTAGCAAGAAATTCCTGTAATCCACTCGATCTAGAAAGTTCCTTACTTATCCATTCTTTTATATGAATAAAATTGTAATTTTTGTACTTGTCTGAATCATCGTCTTTCTTAAAAAGATCAGAACAGTAGTTAAGTATATAAGCAAAGAATTTAGCTGATTTAATTTTTCCTAAAATGGAGTCACCACCCTTAGGAGCATAATATAGTGATGCAAACTGGTTAGAAATCATAATTAGCCAGAGACGCATTTTCTCTGAAGATAAATCATTATAGTTAGGTGAAGAAGGATTTATAAAATCGCAGACACAAACAAAAAAATCAGAAATTTCTATAGGCTCTCTCTTGCTGTATATCTTATTCCTTTTGTCATAATAATATTGTGCTTTTGCTAATTTATTGACTGCTAAAGAAGTATACTTCTCTAACATTTTGTTATATGTGTTGTTATTTGTTAAAACAACTCTAGTTAGTATTGTATAAAAGAATTGATAATTAAAGATGCTATTGCAATCAAATACAGTGTTAGGAAAATACTGAAGTATAACTTCTGCAATATATTTAGAAATTTCTAAATGAGGACTGTACTCATTGCTAGAATTAAGTATTCCAGATAAAAATTTAACATCATTAGGTTTATTTTTAAATTTATCTTTAGGAAATAGAGCACTATAAAGCCTGTAGTCTTCAGCTAAGCATTCACTTTTTTCATCTATTAGTAATTTTAGTAATGGTCTGATAGATAAGTATTCAGTCAACTGTGTTTTGCCAAAATTACCACTCTGAGATTGTTTTTCTAATAGAGTTGACTCTTTTTCTTCTTCAACAGTATTTAAATTATATTCAGGTTCATCTAATTTTTTGTAATAAGATAGTTTTCTGTTTAAATAATTAAAAATAATTCCTTCATCTTTTAAAAGTTCCTCGAATTCAATTGTGTAAACAGATCTAAAAACAGCGTAAGAAAAAGCCCTTTGGGCAAATAATTTTATTGATGAAATTTCTAACGTTGAAAATACAGCATCAAGAGAGCCTAAGATATTTAGATAATCATTAAAGATCATTTTTACTAATCTTAGATCTGTCATAAAAAATGCTATATTAGATAGAAATTCATCTGTTAAATTTTCTTTAGAAAGAAATTGTTTTTTCAAATTATCATTCTTGAAACGTTTACAGAGATCATTTCTGTATTTTATAAAGAACTCCCTGGAGTTAGCTGAAGTTATAACGTTTTGTACATGTATAGAAGCATCAAAGAACTTTACTGTTTCTTGTGCAGTATTGAAAATGTCCCTTCTAATAACATAAATAAAAACGATTTTTCTCGGATTTCCTTCAATGTTATCAATGCAGCGATGATCATTATTCAGAATAAAATTTAAGCTTCTAAGATGAGTGAGAACTTCATAATTCTCTGTTCTATCAAGATCTTCAAATACTACATACCTGCAATTTGATTCTTCAAAAAGATAAGTGATCTCATCAAGATAAGCATCAAAAACGCTCAGTTCAGATTTATCTTTTGCGCTTACTCCAATATTAAAAAATGAAATATTAGAGAATCGGAATCTTCTGAAGATATATTTTATAAAGAAATGTATTAATAAAAATAATAGACTCAGCTTTGGCAAAAGATAAATGTCTATACTAAAGAAATATTCACGTTCTACTTGCTGATTTAGGCATAGTAAAAAAACTGTTATACAACAGAAAATGACGAAAGTAATTTTTAACTTTTCTAAAAAATCAGACTTAAAATTTGAAAATAATGAAACAGGAATTTTCTTTGAAATTTTACTGCATACAAGTTGTCTTATTATCTCAGATTCTACAGTTTCCAGATCAAGTTTACATGTGTCAAATTCTGTAGTTTCAGACTGATTATCCTGGTTATTGTCTAATGTATTTTCTTTTGTGAAGTCACTCTGTTTCCCTGATGTTATTGTGTTAGTTTTTAAATTTGTCTTGTTATCTGAATTACCTTGTTTTGAAGAGTATTGTTTTGTGCTTTTACTACTATTTCTATAATTGAAATCCGGTAGAGAGATATAGATTACTTCATCATCATCTCTTCTGTTATTTACAGTAAAGTGATTGAAAAAAGTTTTTATAAAACTGCTTTTACCTGCTCCATAGGAACCGAATACAGCCAGGTTTTTAACATTGTCATTTTCAAGGAAAGATTTTAATTCTTTAAACTGTTCTGCATATGGAGTTGAATTATCATCATTTAAGTTCTTGCTTTCTTCTTGAGACTTGTACTCGTCAATAAGATCAATTGGTGCATAGTCAAAGTATGTTGAATTGACATTGTTATTCTGTTTTTTTAATTTTCTTTTGTTTTGACAAAACTTATTCTTACGTTGAAAAAATTTAATTAATTTCAATACATTCAAAATAACAAATGGAATACAACCACAAAAGAGTAATGCAATAAAATGATTAACGTCAAATATGCAGGATAAGAATTTACTCAATATTTCAAAGATGGGTTCAAATATATCGTATAAGAAATTGCTTAATATTTCAAAGATGAAATTGTTATTTTGCATAAAAGACTCCTGCCTTATACATCTTTTGTAGATTATGTGCTTTTCTAATCTCTTTGTCTGTCAGCTTTGATAGAGCCGTTATTTTGTTGTCACGTAGCAGAAAATAGCAATCAGGTCTTAGCAAATCATTACTCATAAGATCAGTATTATGAGTGGTGGTGAAAATCTGAACTCGTTTTAGTTTATTCAAGAGTTTTTGTACTTCTTTTGATAATTCAAAATGGTAAAAAGCATCAAATTCGTCAATATAAACAAGAGACGCATATTCCATGCGAATGTACCAGTAATAAAATAAAGCAAGCGATTTGGTGCCTGTTGATGCTATCTTGAAAAAATCAGCTGACTTATTATTAAACGAACAGTAAATATTTTTTCTTCCATCAATTTCTTGTTCTTTTAACTTGTAGTCAATGCCTATTCTATTTAAGAAACTCTGAAAATCAGAAAGCTTTCCGCTGTTTATGATCCCTTCAGAAATGCTTTCTGTTCCATTCATAAAACCTTCATATCCCCTGCTGTCTAATGAATAAAATAGAAGCATATTGTCAACAAAATGAATAAATTTGTTGAATACTCTATTCTGTTCATTATCTGCGAGTATAGAGTTATTGTTTACGAATTTTACCCTGGATATTGGACTGTCGCTGTTTATTGAATTATTTAAAGTATCAGTGCCTTCAAGTTTTGTAAAAACTGTTTTACTGGTAAAATAAAAAAATATTACTTCACAGTTATCAATAGACAGGTTTTCATTTAACAAAGTTGAAGAATCTCTTTTAGAATATTTGTATACAACCTCATGTCCGTCAATATTAAACTCATATTCAAAGTTTGCAGCACTGCTACTGTTACTCATATTTAAATAAAATATCGTAACTGAGCATAAGTTTTTGACGTTCTGTAAGGTGAATTATGATGTCAAAAAGTGCTAAACCAAGATTTGATTTACCACTACTGTTAACACCGTAAATAATCCCCTTGGATATACAACTGTTTTCAGTCACTTCAGGATTAAAATCATAATTGTCCGCTTCAAGATCTAAAGTGAGCTTATTTTGAAAACCTTTAAAGTTTTCTACGGTAAACTTTTTTAACATAACAACTCAACAAATCAAAATTCATCAGATCAACTGTTCAGATTAATTTCGAATTCATCACTAACTGTTTTACCTCAATAGAATTTAATACTCATGATTGACAATGCAGAAACTGATTTATCTTCCTAATCATGATTATTGCCCTCAGGATGATATATTGAAATTGAAGCTATATCTTTAAAATCAATTCGGTCTTCAAACTCACTTAGAATCTGATAGAAAGGAACTTTTGGGTAAGGTTTATTTGATAAAAAGCATTTATACGATGATTCTAGTTTATTTTCTAGAGGTTCAAACAAAAATTCATTTGATCTAATTTTTTTTAATTTTTGTTTTTCAATTTTATGACTTAAATCGTCAAGCTTTTTTAAGATTTGCCTAGTATTATCTTCGTAATATTCTGGTTTGCCTTTATTGTTAACATTTCCTTTTTTGAGAATGAAAGCTCTCAAGTGCTTTTTACCGGTTATTTTGCATTCATATGAAGATGAGTACTTTGGGAAAACGATGAATTCTTCGTTTGATTTTGTGATGATTTTTATTAACTGACCAGAGGTACAGGCACACCATATACAGTCATCAAAATCGTTATTTTTTACTGAATAACTAACGTAGTTGAATGTAAACTTTGGAAAGCTATAGTCTATTAAAATAAGCATGGAAAGCGCAATAGTAAAGAATACTATAAAAAGCATAAACCAAATGAGTAAAAAATTGTTTATTTCAATTTTTTCACTTTGCTCATAATCAAAATATAAAATTGAGAATGCAAAAGAATATAGACTAGAAATAAGAAAACCTTTAAAAATCTTCTTTGCATTATATCCTATCGATTTGAAAAATTTATAAACAGCCTTTAAAACAAAAATAACTATCGGAAGAAGAATTGTAATGTCCAATGCTATATTAACGTTTAACTTACTAAAAATTTCAGCAATAACATTCATTTTTAATCATCACCTAACTTAATAAGCGCTTCTATGTTGCGAAAAAGAGTCTTGGCAATGTCAGCTCTTAACGGATTCACTCCATACTGTCCTCGAAATGATACCCATATCTCATGCTCATTTTTAGGTTTATAAGTTGACTTTAAATATGGATCATAATCAGATGACAATGGAATAGTTTCGTTTTTCTTATCACACATTTGAATTCCTCTTTTTCTATAAATCCCCTTTATTTTTCTCATAACAATGAGTAGTGATTATTTTAAAACTGACTTGCAAGTTTCTGCAACTGCTTTAGCAACCGGTGTGGCAATGTCTATGATTAATTGGTTGTCTAAATTTTAGCAATGTTTTTATCAGTTGGATGTCTATATGTTGCTCTTAATAAATAAAGTTAAAGCTAGAGTTAAGCCCAGACTTAAAAATGGAGTACTACCTGTCTTTCATATTCCTGATCCAAAAGCTCCAAGTATTGCAAGATTTTTTACATTTTTATCTTCTAAGGCGAATTTAATCTGCTCATAATGTTCATCTTCTTCACCTAGATCTATAGGTGCAAAATCAGCATAAAGATCTGAAGTTACAGAAGACTGTATTTCATTGACAGAGCCACGATTACTATGTTTATTTGTCCTTTTATACAAAATAAAATACAAACTAAAGCAAAAGACTAGCGTTGCAAACAATAGCAAATTTAAATTTGCTAAACAAAGATAAATGAAATCGAATTTTTCTAAAAAGAATTGATTATAGAGACATCCAGCATTATTACATACAACTTTCCATAATAAAGATAAAAGAGAATTGTCTAAACTTGCTGGAAAGAGAGTCTCTACATTGTAGTATCTAAAAACAGGTAACGAGCAGTAAAGTTGATCGATAATAAAATATTTGCTTATAATCAAAGATAGAATACAAAATGTAATCACCTTCTCATACCCCGTTATGATAAAGCGTTAGTAATATGATCTAATTTAATTGCTATTGGATCTTAGCCATACAGCAAATGTACATTCCATCGAGCTGAAAATCTCATGAATAAACTTGTCATGATCTTATC